>Ga0190315_1000239_pt1 | contig 33274 bp, 32 predicted proteins | sample 48701101_MG_FD_161673 | JGI IMG/M metagenome (GOLD analysis project Ga0190315, IMG submission 161673) | Hydrothermal vent sediment bacterial communities from Southern Trench, Guaymas Basin, Mexico - 4870-11-0-1_MG | ecosystem: Environmental > Aquatic > Marine > Hydrothermal vents > Sediment ...
CGGAATAGAAGTAAAAGCCCTTCAGTTGCCCTATTTGATGCGTCCGCGTACGTTTGTAATAGTAGGGCTTTGGCGACGTCGGCCGGATCAGTTGGCGGTCTGCCAGGCCCCCGTTTTCCGGGCGGCGTTCTCTCTTTTATCCGTCTATCGGCTTCTTCGACAAGATCCCTTATGTTATCTAAGTAATCAGCCATCTCATGGATCTGCGCATGGTCATATTGCGTCCAGTTCGTTGTTACTGGCTCTTTACTCTCGTATTTGAATGTCCCATCCCGGATACTCTTGATGATTTTTCTGAGTTCGTCGCCGCGCTGTTTGGATGGCATACGGTGAGATCGACCAACAAGTATATAAACATAGCGGTACATACGCTCAGCCAATGAACGACTTAACCACTGCTTTTGCAGTGCCAAATAGCGAAGGCAATGCAGGAGCAGAGTATGTTTCAAAGCATTCTGCAGTATCGCGGGGCGAGATTGCAGAATGTGGTTGTGAGGTGGTTGGGCGGTCGGTCAGGTAATATTGTCCCAAAGCCGTTTGAGATGGAATTTGGGTTTAAACAAGTCACGGTTTGCAGTACACACTACCCCAAAAATCAATCCGCGCCGCCGAGCACCCGTGCGCCTGTGACCAGTTCGGCAGAAACCCCCTCTACCAGAAGCGCGGGGAGCGTCAGACCCTCATCATCCGATTCGACCGCATATCTGAGATGCACGCCCTCTCCCGACCGAAGCGAGACCTCCCAGAGATAATCGAACTTGTCCCCGACAGGAGCCATGCGCGGCTCTGGTTCTGCGCCCACGATCTCAAAAGGTATCAGGTCGTGCACCTTCATGGAATGCGCTGCCCCTGTGTGGTTCTCGATTCGTATCTCAATATTAAAGACGTTTTCGCTCTCGTTTCGCCGAACAGATCGATTTACGAGGAGATTTCCCATGATCCTCGCAACAACCGGATCGATGTTCGGAACGCCCATGCCAAGAATCTCTGAAACTTTGGTTGCAAGCCTCGGAAGCACCTTCTTGATCAGATTCTCCTTCTCTTTTCGTTTTGAGAGACTCTCCTGCTTTCCGAGGTACTTTCTCAACCGGCTTGCGGCATTGCGCACCGCATTCTCGACCTCGTCCAGAATCTTGGGGACGTCTGCTATCGCGTTCTTTGATTCGGAGGTGAACGGCACATTCGTGGATGCGACATGCACCAGAATCGCGCACGGTCCCGAAGGAAACCCGCCGGGCTGCGTGAGTCCGTAGTACTTCCAGTTGATGCGCTCGATTGCGTGCGTTACTGCACATGCGCCCTGTTGATATAGGAGGGGGACCCGGTTTGCGAACCGCAGGATGTCAGCCTTGCCGTCGGCTGGAAGGTCGCCGCCGTAGGCGATTGCAGCCTCAACGAGAAACGGGTTGCCGTTGAAGACCGCTGGCGTTCGCTTCGTTGTTGCTATGAAGTCAATCGAGTATTCCTTCAGAACGCCCTTGCGGATCAGGTCCTCTGAGATCGGCGAGAGACAATCGGTCGGCGGAGCTGCGATCTTGGCGCTCCGGAGCGCGTCTTGCAGCCGCTCGGCTTCTTCGTGCGTGAGCTTCCCGGGATCAGCCGCCGGCAGCAGTCCGGCGCGGGAGCAGATCTCTTCTGACGTCACTGCCCCGATCCTGACGAAGGAATCCTTGAGAAAAGCGGACAATCGCTTTCTGTCGGTGTGCCGGAGCATCTTAACAAGCGTTCCGAGTTCGATTCCAGCCGGGTGCGGCTTAATCTCCTTTGGAGGCTCAGGCAGAATGTCGGTCGCCCGCTCAAAGACGGTGCGCTCGCCGTCGGGATCGACAAGCGTGATCCTCGCGTGTGGATTCACAATCGCGGTGTTCCGCAGGTATTCCAGAACAGACTGACGCCTCCCCTTGACGTACGACGCCTTTATCTCAAGCTCGACTCTGGTTCCGTGCGGAGGGTCCCAGTCTGTGGTTTGCTCCTCGAGAATCTCTGGCTCGTTTCTGCTCGTGTCAATCATCAGTTTGCAGTAGTGCGCTGGCTCGCCGGAACCGATCTTCGAGATGATCTCAGTCGGCTTTCCTGTGCTTAACTGCGCATACAGAACCGATGCGCTGATCCCGATTCCCTGCTGCCCCCTCGACTGTTTCAGGGCGTGAAAGCGGGAGCCGTAGAGCAACTTCGCAAACACCCTCGGAATCTGCTCCCTGACGATTCCCGGACCGTTGTCCTCGATTGTCACGATGAGGTTTGCGGTTGGTTGGGCTGGTTGATTGGGCTGGGTTGATTGTGCCGGACTGGTTGTGCGGGTTGGGCGTGTTGGGCGGGATGCTTTGATCTCGATTAAGAGATCCGGAAGAATTCCTGCCTCCTCGCACGCATCAAGCGCGTTGTCCACCGCTTCCTTTACTGTAGTCAGGAGGCACCGCTGCAGCGAGTCGAACCCAAGCATCTGCTTGTTCTTTTCGAAGAACTCGGCTATGCTGATCGATTTCTGCTGGGATGCGAGCTTCTCTGCGATTGGCGCTGCGTGGGCGTCGGGGGGTACGCCGGGTGCGGAGGATTTGGGCGGTTTGGGTGTTGTGGGTGCTCTGGGCATTCTTTCTCTGATTACGGTCTTTTTTCGTTGAAGTAACTTGGGTGTGGTCGATTAATAGTGTTTCTACCTTCAGGGGCGGTCACAGAATAACATTGTCTGATTGAATAGCCCCAAACACAGCCATGAGATTGGATGATATTCGTGTCCGAAGACGAAGGTGAAGGTGAGATCAATGCTCTGTTCCGGAAGCCCGGCACCAGACGCGTTCGATAAGATTGGCGTCACATTCTATAGCCCGCCGCCACCAACATGGTTACACGGTAAAACTGTTGCAGCACTAAATATTTAATATATATCAACGCATACACAAGTTCCCATGAAAGAGTTTGGATCCGATTCTGCCAATGTCCCCATCCCCGAAGGATACAGCATGGTCGTCATCAAACTGTATTTCTGGGTAGGGCTCATCTCGTCGATACGATCTTCACCACATCCCCATCCTCAAGTTCCCGCCCCATCCGCATCCGCTGCCGCGCATCAACAGCGTACAGAAACCCCTCGCCGATGTCGGTGTGCACCTGATATGCGAGATCGTGTGCGGTGCTGCCCCGCTTCATCAAAAACGCATCGGGAAGGACGTTCCCCTTCTTGTCTGTGAACTTCGCCTCATCCTCGACCGGATAGACCACGATCTGATCGAGGAGATCGAAGACCGCGGCATTGATGCACTGCTGTATGCCTGTTCCGCCCAATTTCGCAAGCATATCCGAGATTCTGCCAAGAGCGTGAATTTGCGCATCAGATAGTTTGTCTGATATGATCTCGAAGCTCAAATCGCCAGGAACGTACCTGATTGCGCCGCTCTTGTCTGCCATACGGAGCGCGAGTTCCGCTTCAGCTGACGTCGGAACTACGGTGTAATCGAGGTCACGCAGTCGCGATATGTTCTCATCGGGCGCGATATCCGCTTTGTTCGCGGCGATTATCATCGGCTTGCTCTCGATTCTGAGCAGGTCTGAGAGTTCCCGCATCTCGGAATCGTCCCAGAGGTGCGGCGGCTTTGAGCACCTCTCGCCGAAGCGGGTGAGTGCAGCCTTTGCCTGCAGGATCGTGACGCCCGCGCCCGTCAGTTGATCAGCGATCACGACCTCGGTCTTCAGGTTCTCCGCCTGAATTCTCTTTGATAATCGACTCCAGTTCCGTTTCAGGATCGAAAAGAGCCAGAGTGTCAGTTCTTGCTCAAGAAACCCGATATCATCGAGCGGATTGTGTTCGCCGATCTCGACCGGGTTGCCCTCGATGTCAGTTCCACCCGATGCATCGACGACATGAATTATTGCCTGCGCCTGCCGCAGGTTATCGAGAAACGCGTTGCCAAGCCCTCTTCCTATATGCGCGTCGGGCACGAGACCCGCAACGTCGATCGCCGCGATCGGAACGAAGCGGACGCCATTCCGGCAGTTCGTACAATGCCCGGAAGTGAGGTCGGTGCAGGGACAACTGGTGCGGACGTGGGTGATTCCGTGATTGGCGTCGATCGTTGTGAAGGGATAGTTCGCGATCTCAACGTCCGCGAGTGTTGCCGATTTGAAGAATGTTGATTTCCCTGAGTTTGGCTTTCCGGCAAGCGCGATTGAGATCGACATGACATATCTGTTATCGAGTTTTCGGATATAATACCTTGCGTAATCGGGGGGCTGTCAGACCATCGTGTGACCGTTTCGACCCGCCGGCTTTGTGACAATATTACTCGACCGACACACTCACCATACCCGCCGCAAGCACCACCACCTCGCCCACCCCTTCCTTCGCCCTTGCTAAAAGAAAAGTTGATCCATGAGGATCAACTTGAATTCTTATGTGGCGATTCGCCTGGCGCCCAGTACGTATAGTTGGTCGTCCTTTCGGTGTTGTTCACGTATGCTTCCACTGTCCAGCCAGCCGTGTAGTTGGTGTGGTTCGCAACTAGCTCGATACCGCTCTTGATCCGTTCCATCGTGATGTTGAGCCCGATCATCGTATGGCACGCCATACATGCGGTATTGTTGCTGCCTTCTGGTTCGTTTCTCGTCTGGTTATAGAACTCTCTGTGCGCAGAATTCTCATTGCTCAACTGATCCGCTGCATTCTGGTGGCAGTCAACACATAGAACGCTCATCGCGGCATGTGGGGTCTGGTTTGTTCGCCATGTCCAGTTGTCCTTACCAGTCACGTTACCTGATGCATTGAAATGGACGAAATCGTAGTTCTCCACGTTAGAGAGGTTCCATTCCTCACTCAGTTGCGTGTCGTTGATCTGGTGGCAGAAGCAGCCAGCCTCCTGAGTGTATGCGTCTCTGTATGTGCTGTGGGTACCAGTATTGGCTTGCCACTCAGCAACCTCAGCCTCATGACATCGCTGACAGAGTCTGTACTGCTCATCAGCAGTTCTCACACTTGAACCACTGGTGCTGTCCAACGAACATTGCCATCGTCTGCGGGAGCACGAATAGCCCGATCGCAAGTACCGCAACCGACAGCAATATCATATTCTTTCCTTTCATTTGGTATCCCCCCTATGATCTGTTCCTGCCGCACTCAACAAACATCATCTTAAACATGGTGATTGAACACAGGGTGTAAACAATTGATTCTATTTTGCTACTACTTCAAAGAGAATGGTGCGTAATTGTTACGGAAAAAAGACTGTAAAACCCGATGCCAGCGTTAATCCTTCTTCCCGAGCGATTTATTCATCACTTTGATTGCGCAGAGTTCCCCGCACATAGAACATGTCTCGCTCTGGCTGTTTCTCGCCTCGTGAATCGATCTTGCACGCTGGCTCTCCTTTTGCCCGCCGCATTCGCAGTCGATTGCTAACTCGAACTGGGCGTCCCAGTCGAGGTCTCTTCTGGCGACAGCCATTTTGAGGTCCATTACGCGCGCTGAATCCCGCATACCCGGCTTCACGAGATCGATTGCGTGGGCAGCGATCCTTGTCACGATTGTGCCCTCCCTGATGTCATCAACGGTTGGGAGCGCAAGATGTTCGGCTGGCGTCACCATGCAGAGGAAATCCGCACCGTTCATGCCAGCGATTGCGCCGCCGATTGCGCTTGTGATGTGGTCGTAGCCTGGAGCTATGTCGGTCACGACCGGTCCTAATAGGTACAGGGGAGCGTTGTCGCAGAGCTCCTTTGTGACCCGCACACCGTACTCGATTGCGTCCATCGGAACATGTCCCGGACCCTCGACCATGCACTGGACGCCTGCTGCTCGCGCCCTTTTCACCAGTCTTCCGAGCGTTATCACCTCAGAGAACATCGCATAGTCATTGGCGTCAGCGATGCAACCCGGGCGCATGCCGTCGCCGAGACTGAGCGTGATATCGTACTCACGTGCGATCTCAAGCAGGTAATCAAACTCGGAGTAAAACGGATTCTCCTGCTCGTTTTGCATCATCCACGCAGTTGTGAGCGCACCCCCCCTGCTAACGATTGTAAGTATCCGTTCGCTCGCAATAAGATTGTCCACAGTCGCACTGGTTACGCCGGCGTGAATCGTCATGAAATCAACGCCGCTCTTTGCATGACTCCTGACCGCATTGAAGAGGTCATCAGAGGTCATGTCGGAAAGCGCAGTCCCCGCGGTTCTCGTGCACGCCGCGTGATAGATCGGAACCGTTCCCACAGGAACAGGAGTGGCATCAAGAATCCTCTCCAGCGTATCCATGAGGTCGCCGCCTGTTGAGAGGTCCATGACCGTGTCAGCGCCGCACTGAACCGCAACTTTCGCCTTCGCAATCTCGGAATCGATATCCGCGTAATCAGCAGACGTTCCGATGTTCGCGTTCACTCTGGTGCGCACGCATGCACCGACCGGCGTGGGGATAGCCCGCAACGAGACGTTCATCGGGATTACGACGTGTCCTTTTGCGACGAGCCGCCGCAGCGTTTCGGGATCGATTCCCGCACCCGCACCCGCCGCAGCCTCAGCGGCGCGCCTGATCTCATCAGTGATCTCGCCCTTACGCGCACGGTCAAGTAGCGTCATATCAGCCATCCAGCCATCACTCCACCGCGATCATCAGTGATCTCGCCCTTACGCGCACGGTCAAGTAGCGTCATATCAGCCATCCAGCCATCACTCCACCGCGATCTTGACGCCCTTCTCTCCCGCGACTTTGATTAAGTTGCGAACCTCACTCTCCGGAAGCGGGATGCCAAAGTCAGATATGGCGTGGGCAGCCCCCTCCATCGCTCCTGCGATCTCGATTAACCGTGACACCATCATCCCCTCATCGTAGACGAGGTATTCGGAATCTGACGGGGCAGACGGGGCAGATGAGTCTGGTGAGTCCGGTGAGTCCGGCGATACAAACCGCAGATTCGGGTACTCCTCTGCGAGTATGTACAGAAGACATGCGCGATACTCTCTTGTGATCCGCATCTCATACCCGGACGAGACGACCCCGCTTCTCGCAAGCTCCCTGAGAACGTCCGACGCGTAGCGCTTGAGGTTATCTTTTATCGATTGCGCCTTCTCGCGACAGAGGTAATCCTTCAGCCCAAGCCGTTCAAGCGTGATCGCAATCTCGTGTGCCGGCAGAACGACCGTGTCCTCGTGCCTCCGGTACTGCGCGGCGTCAACGATCAGCCGGTACCGCCCGTCGCCCGGGTTCTCGATTGTTGCGCACCCATCCTCGCCTGTTACGTAATTCATGGTGACGCCGATCCCGCTCTCGTGGGTAAGAGTCACCTTTGCGCCTTCGACCAGACCTCCATCTGCATCCGAGACCGCAATCGCCAACGGGTTCTCAATCGTCTTTGCGCCCTCCAGAAGGTGCAGCGTCCCTTTGTCCTCGTGGTACGACGCGTCCGGGTGGTAGTAATCGTACAGGTGCAGAAACTCACCAGGGTGCGCGACCTTCAGATCGCTCTCGGAGACGACGTTGTGAGCCACCAACTGCTTTCGTATCTGGCGCTCAACCGTCCGATGATAACTATTCAATATTTTATATGCATTATTATTTATATTCATGGCAGGAACCAGTTCGTTCACCGCAGACGCAAACGACCCGGCAACATCCTCGACAGCACCAAGATCTCCGACATCCACATCCACATCCACTCCCGCTCCCGCTCCCACAAGCCTGTACTCCTTCTCTGATAAGCCGCTCTCCTTCCAGAAGTAATCGGGCGGCATGAACTCTTTTATGTGTTTTTCAGTACCGACGAGTTCAGAGTGCATCAGATCAACGATGCCCTGGCAGTGTTTCACGAACGCGTCACCGACCTCTCGGATCTGGACAAGCTTCTCGGAACTCGACGCATCGAGAACCGTTGTCTTGAATTCTGCGAACCGCTCATCATGAGTTGCGCCGATTGCAACGTCGAGGGCACTGAGTAGCGAACTTCGATACGTCCGGAAATCCTCCTCTGTCGCGGTCTTGAGTGTTGCTATGTCCTCTTCAAGCGTAGCCACTGCCTTGCCATAATCCTGCTCCTGCAACGCGCCCTCCACCCGCGCAGCGGACGTATCACCAGTGTGGTACTCTGCGAGCTTCTTTGCGTCATCCACGCACCCTCGCAGCGCATCTTCTGTCAAAACCTTCAATTGATCCAGATACTGGACAATCTCGTCGAAACCCATCTCAGGCGGCACAAGGGATGCGAGTTCGACGCGGTAGGAGTCCATGTCATATCCCGCGTCTGAGAGCGTCTCGAACTTTGCGCAGGTGTCGTCCGCACGCTTGATTGCAGCATCATGCAACCGACCGACGAAACGCTCCTCTGCCTGATCAAGGTCCTGTGCGGTGTTTCTGACCGCAAAGAGGGTGACTCCCTTGATCGTCTCCTGATCGCAGTCGATTGACTGGTTCTCCGGATCGATTGTCCCACCGACCTCCTGCAATGCACCTTCGATTGCGTCCACCTCGCTTATGCTCTCAGGAATCGTGATCGAATGCGCCTCCTCGACGGCATGTATCCGATCCCGCAGTCGGATGAAGTTCTTGCAGACGCTGCGCAGTTCACGCTCCTTCACGCGTGCCGCAGGGTCCTCGAGCCTCCGCGCCTTAACAGATCTGATGTACCAAACAGATGCGATGACAAAGATCGCAAGAACGCCTATTATCACAAACCAGAGTGCGATGTCGGACTCGCCCTGTAGAAATAATACAATCCCTATCCCAAATGCCACGAGGACAGCCACAACCATAATCGCGATCTTTTGTATATCCCTATTCATCGATCAGATTATCGCCGCAGGACTTAAAACCCTATCGCAGGGTGCCCATGGCATTCATGGTGCCTGCCGGTTTGCTCCATCTTCGTGATCTCCGGGAGGGCGAGGGCTACATTTATATGTGCGCAAAACAGTATGTGATGTGGGGGTTCATCGGTCCGCTATAGGGGTAGTGGTCGATGCCATCATCAATAGATGGAGGATATGGGATAGATGAAATTCGCGAACAGTCTCTACGTCGTCGCCATCACAGCAACAGGAATGGCGAATCGTATTGGAATTGGAATTGTAAAAAGCTTGACCGCGTCGCACTGGGTTGAAGCTGGAGTTGAAACCGGAGTTGGGGTCGACATCAACATCAACATCGGTGACGGTGTCGGCATCGCTGACTCGAACGGTCGTTTCATGCGGAGTGCAGGCGCGGATATGGATGCGGGTGTAAGCATATATGGAGGTTGAATTATGTGGGGTTACTTATGGTTACTGGTCGGAATCTTTCTGACGGTGTCGCTGCTGGCGAATCTGGTCTTCTGGACGCGCGTACAGCAGTTGAGCGGCGACATGCGCGGGATGCGGTCGAGGACAGAGATCACTGGCGATGAGTTGAGCGGTCTCGTCACCCGACTGGAAGAGATCAAGAAGATTACGCTGCGGGGGTGAGAAGATGATCCTACCGGGAGGGGCTGTAGTCTTCAGGAATCTAACGAGCACGATGGTCGAGGTCGGGGAGATTTTTGCCGAACTGGAGAAGCGGGAACTTACAGGGTACGTTGCGGCAACCGCTGACAATTTCTCGGGAACCATCTTTCTGCGAAAGGGGGCGTTCGTAGATGCGATCGAAGAGGTGGATTCCGGCACGGTCGTAATCGGGGAACCAGCGTGCGCCGACATAATAAAACGCTGCAGATCAGGAGACGTCGGTCTTGATGTGGGCGAGGTCTCAGATGCGGTATTGAATGCGCTCATCGGGTTTGTGAACAACAGGACGGTCTACGAGAACATGAGTTCTGAGTTTGTAAACATCGACAAACTGCTTTTGACGCTTGAAACGTGGAAACACACCGGGTGCATCGAGATTGTCACGAGATCGGGCACCGGAACGATTCTCTTTGAGAATGGGTTCTTCATAGATGGTACATTTAAAATGGCGAACGGCACGACCGTAACCGGCATCGAGAGCCTTGAGGCGACCATAAATGCATACAGGAGAACGGCTGCAACAATCAATGTCTATCGACCCGAGAATATGGGATGTGCGGATGCGTGTGCTGATATCCCGATCATATCGATCAGTGATTTCGAGGACATGACTCAACAGCAACCCGGGTTTCACGAACTCTTGTGAGGTATGCCCCGACTCGAATCCGAGAACGATGTCGTTATTGATCAGGTTGATCTCAAGCGTCACCTCGTCGCCGCGACCAAACTCATCGTAGCCGACGATTGACGCGGTGATATTTGGCTTGCCGTAGATATCATAGAAGTTCTTAGAGAACGTGAAGCCCGGCGAGAGGTCGTCTGGTAAGCCCGCGGCGGACGTTGGGTGCGGCAAGCGTGGTGAGTGCCGTGATTAGTAGCAGTGTGGCGAGCGTTCTCGTAATCCTATTCACGGTTTCTCCCGCAACAATACTTTGAATCCTGCCTGCTCAAAATGCCTGTCAGTCGTCAATGCTTCTGTCAAACCATATTCTTGCATGGCGATAAACGAGATACAATCGGTTAATCCCCACTCTTTGTCCACTCGTTCCATGTAAAGCTGCCACCCCTTTTCACACAACTCCTCAGAAAGAGGAATAATCTCAATGCCCGGGTCTTCTTCCAGCGCTTTCAGTAACGTAACAGAAGCACTCCGATAGCGCAGCTTAGCCAGCGCATTACCGATTTCCAGCACTACTGCTCGTGTAGTGACGAGCCGGGTCCCTTCGGCTTCTATCTTCATTGCAAGCATTTCCGCCAATTTGTGATATCGGTCTGTTGTGGCGGAGAGGGCAATGGCGTAGGAAGCATCAAGAAAGATTTCAATCATCAGATCTCTCACTCTTCGGTTCGTAAAGGTAATCTTCGAGATTAGTTGACCAATCGGATGGACCTTCCAGCTTAAGTGAGCGAGCAGTCTGCAAAAACGAGCCCGTCTTCGCTTTCGTGGGTTTGAGTACTTCGATTGTTATGCGCATATACGTGCCGGACTCCAGGTCTACCGGCTCTTCTGGATGTAACACCGTACCGTCGAAGGTTGCATGTATCGTCTTTAGCATTCTTATATCATCTCCATTTGGTTATCACATTCGTGATATTTGGCATTGCTCGTTCCACCCGTTCACCTCAATTATACAGTAGCGTTACGTAGGAGTTTTCATAATATTGAAAAGATTCGTACCGTGCATACAAGTGGCAGTATATCATGAGTCACGCCCCCTTCTCAAGTTCCATGTGGCACCATCCGGGTCTGCGCAGCAGATTGAAAGTGTCTATGCATTGAATTGATGTGCCTCCGGCAGCCTCAACAGCTTCGGCGAGAATTCCCTGCTGATTCCATGTATCCCATAGAGGATGGACGATAATGACCTTCCTGATTCCAGCTTCAAACCCTGGCAGACTTCCCCACGTTATGTGCTGGTAGCCAAACTGTGATGCAAAGTTCTCGGACAGTTTGGTAGCGAAATCTAGCCAGCCATCTAACTCGGGTGTCGTGAACTGATCATCAAGCCCGCACGAATACCGCGAGTCCTTGAGTATCCGTAGATATGCCAGCGCAAGACGCCAGTCCAGCAGACCGTGATAATTCATGTTCCGGTACACCTTGAGACACTTATAACATGCAGAATCACAGGAGGAACGGTGCGAATCGGAAATAATCTTCGCAGGGAAGGAACCCCGATCATCTGGTGACACAATTCCCTGCAACACTGAGTCCCAGTTATTAGATATCCAGCGCACAAAACCCGCTCCGTTGGCAAGGAAGTCGCTCAACGTGATAGCACCCACATGCCCACCGTCAACTTCCAGACGCTGGAAATTACAAATTTCAATCTCGTCAGGGTCTATATCCAGTTTCTCGGAAGCTGTCGCCCTCAAAAGGAATGCAGCAGAATAAATGGCTGCTTTGACACCACCATTGGAAGTGACCGGGTCCAGGTTTAAACCCGGAGGTACCGATAACGGTCTGAACCTTAAAACATCGGTCGTCTTACCTGCAGCAATGGCAATCCGCTGGATTTCTTCTGGTCGATCTTTGCTGACATCAGCGATGTACTCTGATGAAATCCACTGATTGTCAAGAACAGGTCCCCCCGTTAACTGATCGTTCCGATCCCGATACCCTCTTGTTGTAACCAGTCCCCCCTCAAAGAGTTTTCCAGCGTTGTCGTTGATACGCCATACACGACACTCGGAGGAAAAACTTTTCTCGTAGTTAGAGCCTACTTTTGTGGAGAATTTCGATTCAGCGCTCTCCGCGACAGAGGTTGGTATTCCATAAAGACTATACCCACCTTCCTTAGCATCCTTGCCTCGTGATAAGTTTGTTCTGAATGCAAGCGGTACCGCTGCCAAGTAGCTTTTGAAGTACGGACCTTGCGGCGTTTTGCAATATTTGCACTCAGTTTCAAAGTGTTGCAGGTCGCTTACTATTATGTTGCCACATCTCAGACAGCGCACCATCCAGCGCGCGGAAAACGGGTCAGCAGCGAGAGGTGCCCACTGCATACCACGTTTCACAAGAGGTGCTGTAAATCCAATAGCTGTGTGGATGGCTTTATCCTTAGTTTTCTGTGCGCCTGGAGCAAATTCTGTAACAGCCAGCTCCAAATCTCGGTCTACTGTCGCTTCTTTTCCGTGTAATGGCAATTGATGATAAAGCAGCCGGGTGCGTGACGGCATACCATACATCGGCAGGATGCCGCCTTCAGCCAGTCGTTCCGCCAATCCTATTCCAGCTCCTGCGAGTTCTGGGTTAGTAGATGCCTGGTCGATCGATTCGGGCAGTTTATTGCTGAGATAGTGCAACCATTCCTCAAGCTCTCGCTGGTCCACATTTCCAACGAGTCCTCTGATAACGTCCTCTCTTGAATCGTCTGTCCGCAGCCAATTCAACACCTGTCGCTGAACTTCATGCCACTTCTCGACAAACCCGAACTCACCATGGCTGTCTGGCGGCTTATCCGGGCAGTCCCACCACCGTACTCCAGCAGCCAAAAACGCTCTGCGCAGACATTCCCTTGCCAGCAGCCGCTGAACAATTCGCGGCTGATTCATAGTGAGAAATGGTACTGGTGGAGCGCCGCCTGTAATCTCTTCTGGATTAGCAAAATAAAACTCGTCGTGGCTGCGACCGCGGCAGAGTGTGAGAACTGTTGCAAACGCCTGACCGCGGCGTCCAGCTCTGCCGACTCGCTGCTGATAGTTAAAGCGCATAGGCGGCATGTTTGCGAGCATCACTGCCTGCAAGTCTCCGATGTCCACTCCAACCTCCAAAGTAGTAGTAACGCTGAGAACATCGATCTTATCAACCTTTTCAATAAGAACCTCCTCCTGTCCTGCAAGATCAACGAAAATGTCGCGAAAGTGCCTCTGTCGTTTAGCCTGATCATCGGTCTGGGCTGTTAACTCCTCGCAATGGAGTCGGAGTGGAAGACGCTTCTCTTCTGCTGCTGCATAAGCCAGATAATTGTGTTGCCAGAGATCCTTGCAAGGGTGGTTGGGCTGTTCTGGAAGCTGTTTATGACAGTTTGTGCAGATTCCAGCAGAGTAATGCAGGTGTGGGCGGCGACAGGTGGAACATATCCACACCGGATCGTCTGGAAGAGCTACCTTCACATCAAGTCTGCTTGTGTATATCTTACCGTTCTGATGTCCACTTGCACAGAGGGCAGAGAATATTGCCGGACCGACATCTCGCTCATTCAGCCCCCATTTTTGGCAGATGGCACGTACAAAGTCTTTGAAACTTTTTCTAGTATTACTATAGTCGGGCCAGTCATCCTGATGATACTTCGATCTTTCGCGGCGGCGGTACATGTCACCCAAGATCCGCAGAGCAGAGTCACATGCCTGCCTGAAAAACTCTAAATTTTCGTGGATTCCTGTATCAGCAGCATGGGTTTCAAGTTCAAGATCATCGAGCCCCAATTTAAGATAACCAAGCCCTGAAGATTCCATGCTGAAATAAAGTCGGTTGAAGAACAAATCATACAGCCCCGTTCTCACTTCTTTGCGGAGTACATTCTTAGCGAGGTCTGTATCAGGTGGAAGCCCGTTTTTCCATCTCTTTTCTGTAAAATCGAAAAGTTCAGTCCAGTTGTGCCAGTTTTCTTCCCATTTGAAACGCTGTGCATCGAGGTCATTTCCAGCAGGATTAACTCCCGTACCAAGAAGTCTGCTGATAACCCTCCCGCATTCAGTAGTATCTCCTTCCGGCGGATAGATCAAGTCGCTTACATGGACAATCCGCGACTTTCCTCGCTGCCTGATGCTGTTGAGCCTTTGTTTAGCATCATCCAAAGCCTGTTGCAGAACTACGTTGGCACGTTCTGGAAGTTCGTCAGGGATGCCACCTCTAACTAATTCAACATCTCCACGGATTGCAATATCAGCCGCCCCATGGGTTTCTTTACTATATTCTGCTGCAAGAGAACCGTGTGTGGTGCGGTTCTGTTCAATATCATCGAGCAATTGAGGTTCGCCCAGTGTTGCCATGAGCAGTTCGTGTATCACCGACTCACGGAGCAAATCTGAATAGTGGTTGCGCTCTACACCGTTGGAGATCTGTGCTGCGTCTTCGCGGCTGTCAGAAAACGAAACAAGTTTGCGCCCTTCATCAGGCAACTGGTAGAACAGTTCTTTTGTGAGTATCTGGCTGACCTTGGAAAAACCAGTCCTGAAACCGCGTACAGGCGATCTCCGAGCAAGTTTTTTGGCGTAGTCTTTTGCACAGCACGCACAGACCGAAGGAAGTGCGGTAAATGACTCCATCGCCTCATCACCTTCAGCATCTAATAGGGATCCGAATTTCTTTCCTTTTTTTGTGCCAATTTGAAAGAGATAGCCTTTCACCCAGTTATCCGGATCTTCTGAATAGTTCTCATGCGACAGCTCTACCCGCCCTGAACGCGTATCAAGACTGGCAGGACTCCATTTACCATATTTCTTGTTATTCCCCCCCTCATTACTTCCACTCCGGTCAGGTTGCCCCCAATTAGACGCATCTTCGTGAAGCTGCAAATTTCCAACAGGCCAGAAAACAGCAAACTCCTTGTAAGTGCGGCGTTCTATAAAACGTGCTGCCTGTCGGTCAGGAATCCCCTCGATATCCGGATCTGATGGCAGCATTTCAATAACACCCTCCTCGACACCCTCCCCGAGATACAATCTGTTTCCACCAAAGTAAACAGCGCCGCAATGCTCGCAGAGGAGTAATTCTAGGACTCGATGTCCTTCTTCAGTAACGATTCTCGGAGAAGAATATAATGTTCCGACTGGTCTTCCGTCTTTTGTGTATGCAGGCGGTTTGGTAGATGCCCACAACCCTTCAGTGTTGCGGAAAAACCAATGTAGGCGAAATGACGGTAACGATGATTGTTCTCCTTCATCATCGCAAATACTACGAGCTGCAAGAAGTCCGCGGACAGCTTCCCGTCTATTTTCTCCTGATACTGCTGTTCCAAAGAGCTTCTCTGCAAAGTCATCGAGCGAAACAGCACGCGTTTCCCCCTCATACTCACATGCCTTCTGCATTCTGGTGGCAATGCGCATGCTATCTGATTCTATCTGTTCTTTCAAAGCAAACTTTCCAGATGGTGCGTCTCCTCGGTACCCAAGAGAAACTGCTGCTTTCTGACAGGCATCATCAGAAAAATCAGGCGCGTCCTGACTGAGAGTAACGAACGGTTCGGATGGTAAATATCCAGTGATCTCTGGAATTTGATTTTGACGCCCCCGGATTATCTCAAAGCTATCTGCTTGAGCACCGAAGAAATCGTGGAGAAATTCACGGCTTTTAGGATCGTCAGGGTCCAGCGAGGCGCTGGAGCTTAAGATGCGCAACTTAGGATGGTCTGGTGTAAGTCCCAGACGCAGGAGCAGCAACCTCAAAAGATATGCCACCTCAGCGCCAGCCGTCCCCCTGTAGAGGTGCAGCTCGTCAATAATCAAATGAAACACTCTATCTTCCCCGCCCGCCAACCACTGTCGCGTCTTCTCAAAGATAGGGTCATCTATCTCGCGCATGAGCATGATGCTCAACATCGAAAAGTTGGTTATCAGAATATCTGGCGGAGAGTCCTGCATGTCCCAGCGGGAGCGCATCTCAGCACCATCAAGTTTGGGGAAATAGGACGTGACATCTGGCTTGTTGTTATCTTTGGCGTATCGCTCAGCAGCATCTGCGTCACGGTCCATATCCATCAACACACGAGTGAGTCTATCTATTCTCTTCCGGTCGGGATTTCTGTTGCCATTGGCATTCGGCTCCTTAAATTCATGTCCTGGGATGGGTGTGCTGCCGTTATAACGTCCAAAGTAGATTCTGTTCCCGTCTCGGTTATGCTGAAACCACTCCCTCGCGTCATCCGAGTCAAGAGCTTTGCGGAGGCGAGTAAGCTGGTCTTCAACCAGCGCATTCATTGGGTAAATAATCAATGCACGAACAGCAGCATCCCTCTGCTCGTGACCACGCTGAGAAATTCTGTAAGAACGCTGTATCCGGTTGTGTTCATTACGGCAGGACTCCTGCCACCGGTTATCATTCCACCAATTGTTAACGTGGGGGTCTGGCGCTGCAGGGGCTGCCCAGCCAGAAGACTCGCGTGCAAGGTAGGCAAATAGCGGGAGAAGGAATGCTTCAGTCTTGCCCGAACCGGTGCCGGCAGTAACCACGCAGTTTCTGCCTTCTAACGCTCTTTTGAGCATTTCCGTCTGGTGGACGTACAGTTCGTAGTCTCCGAAGAGACCACATGCAACCAATGACTTGAAATCGGATAGTTCCTGATCGATGAGTCCAGGGAGGTCTTCTTCTTTCAAATCTTGGATGGTCTTTTCAGATGTTCGGTATATCGGTAGGGGTTCGATCCACGGTTCCTGATACAGGACCCCGCGTCCTCGAAGCAATTCTTCCCTTTCATCCTCTATGGACGGAAAACGGGTGCCGAATACAGTCTGTATATACCGGATAAAGTTATCCCGGATAGTATCAAATGCTCCAACGGGGTCTTTCATGAGATCGCTCCACTGCTATCAGGTACGGTACTGTGATATATCAGGTTTTGCGATAGTTTCTCTGAAATCATCGTAGCGACAGGTGGGGGTACAGCACAGTATATATCCACTGGATGTCCCGCAGGCACTCCCCCTACTGACTGCTCACCCATGCGTGCTGGTGCTGGAGCCAGTCCTGTGCAGAGGGTAGCAGCTCTTGCCAGAAAGCGTGGGAGCGGCACATACGCGGGCACAGCCAGCTGATGGCGTCTTTCGTCATATAGCAAGACATCCACCCCTTTATCTGCAAGAATCACATATCGCCCCCAGTCCCGGTCCACTTCAGCCGCACGGTTACCATCCCAGATCCAGTGAAGTTTCTGCTGGCTTTTGGGATTTGTATATTCAACCAGTCCATGCACGTTTTCAGTATTGTGGTTCTTGGAAAAGGTCAGAGTATTGGCAGAAAAAGTTCGTTTGAGCCAGTCGAGATCGGCCCTATCCTCATAAGATAAGTTAGGTCTAACATTTTCAATTCCTGCCGAAAAATTAACCAGCGACCATGCAGCCGGTGATGTTAGATAGTATCCTATGTGCGCGGCTTGAGCTACTTTCCAGAGATAATCGTGATCAACCGCCTCGATGTAGATCGCTGAAGGAAGGAGGGGGTGCTCACTTCTCTGCAATGTACTGCTATGTGAAACAGAGTTATGGTTACCTTTTACAAAATCCTTCATCTTCTGGACCATCGAAGGAGTCCTGGCACCTGTTAAAACCGCTTTTGGCAAACCATACGGCGGCAGGGCAACAAGAACAGGAGGACAGGCAAAAACCTGACGTCGGTCACTATCAAAGTCGAACTCACAATGACCCAGCGAGTCCAGATATCGAATAGTCTGACGTCGGACATTATTAAGATCAACTTCCTTGCTTGATATTCCCGCTGGTTGGCACAATGCATCAAAGGTCGCATTGAACTTATTTATGCTCATCCGCCCACTCGTGCTAATGGATTGCAGAAGTAACTCAGACATGTTTTGCAACCTCCATGTAGTTCTTCCAGATATCCCGGACTTCCGGAAGCGCTGGATATTTGGTCTTCTTACGCCGAACCCATATCGCTTCTTTCCACCGTTTTACAGCCTGATGGTCGCTCAGCGCATGTTTTGGGTCTGGAGCGATTTTTGCACCTCCGGGATGTTCGCAGAAATGAACAGTCCAGTTATCCTTCCCCAAATTGGCGACTGCCCAGACTGGTTGCCATTCCGCTGGCAGATCCTCACCAGGCCAGTCTGCTATTTCACCGGGTCTGGAACCTAAAAACACGATTCTGCGTGACAAGTAAGTGGGAAGAACCTGCGGAAAAACACCGGATGTCGCGGGATCAACGCCAACAGTGACCGCCCCGGTGGCACATGGTACGGAAACATCACCTGTTAGTACCAGACCTGAACTATCCCGCGATTGTACATCCTTAAACGACATCGGAAGTTCCGGCTCTTCCAACCGTATCACATGTTTCTGCAAAGGATCTGGTTCATCTTTGAAGACCTCGATACTTAATGGGCAGTCAACTGGTGCATCTGCTGGGATGTGCCAGCGAGCAATGGACAAGTCTTCTCGTTTGAGTTCATCTCCGTTGAGCGTGACATGCTCACTGCCGTCACCGCCTTCCATGACGATTAGCGGGGGTCCGAACTTCAAATATCTGTTGCCCCGTCCAATCCTTATCCCGCCTTGAAGCCGGATGCGCAACAGGCTGGAAAGCGTGAGTACGTCAACACTCTCGCAGGATTCATGCGCATCCATACCTTCAAATATTAACCATCCAGAAGGTAGTCCTTGAAACGACTGTTCTTCGAATTTTTCGCAGCAGTCAGTTCCCCACTGCTTCACGTCTGCCACTCTGCTGTCGCGGCACGCTACCATAAACTTACAATCTCGCTCCAGACGTTGTGATTCAACCCACCCTGGAAGCCCTTCTCTATTTCCGGGTAGAAAAAGCCTTACATCAGCTCTTTTGAGGCGTGCCATCCATTTGTTCTCCATATCCCCAAACCTTGCACCAGTAGACCAATTTACTGTTGCCGCATCCAATGGTCGCGAAGGTTGTGTGTTGGCGTTCGTCAACTTTGTTGACCAGTTTGGCACAGTCTCTTTGCATGAAAATATTTGTCTATCATATTCGAATTCAAGACCGTTATCTGGAAATGGACGGTTGGTTTTGAGCCGGAGAGTTGATGCAATCGTTCCTGAAACTCCGTTCAGTTCGAGACAGATGCGTAGTCCCACTTGTGAGGGGATGTGATCTGAATCTGATGTGGTGTATGAAGTAACACTCCCATCCCATTCAACAAGTTCATTGAGTACGAGATCAATGAGCGCATTTATCATCTCAATGCTACCACTTTGTGTTCCGCCCAGAAGTTTCAATGTACGTTTTTCCAGTCTATTCTTGCGGTCGCTCAATAGAACTCGCCTGATTACCGCATCAGAAGGAGTGTCAGTCGGGTCAAGTTCTGCTTCACTGAATATCAAAGGTAAATAATTCCGCTCATCATCAGACAGGAGAGTTTGTGATAATGGACGCCCGACATGAACCTTGCCACCACGAATGCGTGCAATGAAGCGTCCCAATTCTTCATGTTTGTCTTCTGCACACCACTTTTCCAGATCTTTCCATAGTTCTCCCATCCTGTCAAAATGTAGTGGTGTGCCTGAGCTGTCAGGTTCGCCTAACAATTCCCAGAATCGGGGATAATAGGCTTTGGGATCGTAATCCCCGCCTCTGGTTGCTGCTAAGACGAAAAGTGCTAAATATGCAATATATGGGGGATACTCCAGATGTTTGATTCTCCAGTCACGATAAGATTGTAAAGCCTTATTGCATATATCACTCTTTGTTGCCCAATCCGGACCGGCTTTAACAGACTGTATAAAATCTTCAACGTCTGCGCCAGTCTCTACTCCTATCTGGTTTATAGTATCTTCATTGACATATAGCAGCACTTCCCGTCCAGCCATGTTTTCATTGAAAAACTTGCGGGCTATTAGGTCGTTCCATTCCATATAATCCATATTCTTATGCCCCTTTCAATGTTGCTATACTTCCACTCGATACAAGATTTCTGCGATTTGAATCGGTTTATAGAGCGCAACGCGCTGTTTAGGGATAAGGGCGTCTAATTTTTCTTTGGCGCTGGTCAGTTTAGTGGTCAGTTTAGGGATCTGCATTCACGACCTCACTAGGCAAGTGATTCTGGATATGTTTTGATTGTATTTTCTGTACATAAGTACGAGGGTGGCAATTTAGATCCACCTTTCTGCGCCCTTCCCCCTTCTCCCGCCACTCATCCAGCCACACCATCGTCATGACCGCGTATTCAGAGCCAACCCCCAAGGATCAGCGCTCCGTAGACGGCAGAGCGTGGAACTCCTGAAACGAGTTGATATGGAATAGTTTCGAGATGTACTGCCTTGAATGCACAGGTTATTCGTGTGCAGTTACTAATAGCCTACTCCTCGATTACGAACGCGCCGACGTAGTCGCAGTCCTTGCACTGGTACTGGCAGCCGGCTTTCAAGCCCAGCCAGTACGCCACGTTCTTTGAGCCGCATTGCGGGCAGATGAGAACCGTCCGCGCAGGGCTCTTCTTCGATTCGGCAAGGATTGCCGCATCCAGTTCCTTGAAGTCTTCCTGTGTGTCGTCCATAGTCATCCGGGTTTCCTTCAATCAGGGAGGAACGTTTTCAGTTCGTCGTAAAAGTCCATCAAAAATCCGGTCAGGGGATTTGCGTCGTTCAGCGTGAACGTGCGAATCTGTTTTCCAACCTTTTTTTCCGTTATGATCTCGATTGCGAGCAGCGGCTCGATCACCCGCGAAACACTCGAATGCGAGAGTCCAGTCTCCTCCGCGATTCCGGAAAGGTATGTGAATGTGCCCCTGTTCTTCATCAGATTCTCAAGAACGATCATCTGCGCCGTCCTTCCGAATACCTTTTCAAGCGCGCTCATACGTTAATTTATGAGTCCATTGGTTATAAAACTATCCGGTTTTAAAGTTGATGTGATCATCTTGTGGCGGATCTTTTGATCAATCGGCAGTCTCGCGACAAACGACAGCATTCGTGATTTTATCTCGAATGGCACGAATATGTGAATTTCAAGTATCCACTTCAAAAAGTATGGTAAAACTTAATCTCCAGTCTTTCTGAAAATATACGGAAAAACCTTAATCCATGTTTATCCGTGTTTATCCGTGTTCATCCGTGTTCATCTGTGGCTAAAAGTCATATCAGCCAATATCAGCCACTGTCTGCGCCAGCAGCGGCGCAGCCATTTACACTGATTACACAGATTTAAGGCAATATCTGCGTAAATTTGTGAAATCCGTATGAATCACTCAAGACCGATCAAATAGGCAGACCAAGCCACCCGAAGACTCCGATCATCTTCAGCCCCACAAAGACCAGCGCGACGATGAAGAGATGCTTCAGTTTCTTTGCAGGCAGCAGGTGGGCAATTCTCACACCAACCTGCGCCATCGGGACGCTCGTTGCAACGAGCGCCAGCCCCGCACCAAGATTTGCATAACCGATCGAATACGCAGGCAGACCCGCAACACCGAGTCCGTTTGCGATATAGCCGAAAACCCCGCCCGCGCTCGTAAAGATCATAAGAGCCGTTGACGTTCCGACCGCCCGGTGCATATCGAATCTGAGAACGGTAACCATCACAGGAATCATCAGTATCCCGCCGCCGATTCCGCTGACGCCGGCAATGATTCCGAGCGGAAAACCCAGTGCCGCCCAGAGAAGTGGGCGACCGTGAATCGGGCGACCGTTTATGCCATCGTCGATCTTCGGCGGCTTTGCTGTCAGCATTCGTACGCCGCCTGCAAGGAGCGCGGTTCCGAAGATGACCTTCAAAACATCGCCAGGGAGATGCGTTGCTATCGTTGCGCCGATCATAGCCCCGATCGCACCAGTGATGCCGAGAACTATTCCAGCCCGCCAGAAGACCGCGCCCATTCTGCTGTGCCCAAGTGAGCTGCTCACCGACGTCGCCAGCACGACTACGAGGTTTGTCCCGAACGCAAGCTTGATCGCAACATCCGAGGAGACTCCCATCGCCGTGTATACCCAGTACTGCACCGGAACCATGATGAAGCATCCGCCGATGCCGAGAAGCCCGCTCACAATTCCTACAAAAACGCCGGTTACCGCGAGCGCGATTATCGCTGTTGTGATGTCAAATAGCATTTCAACAATATTTGAAACGCCCCTACTTAAGCGTTGGGTGTTCCAACGAGTGCCACAATCCTGGAATCGGAATCAGACCCGGACTCAGACTGCGATTTACGTCCTCACTCCCCTTCTCGCTTCAAAACCCGGACATGATCACCGCGAACAGTTACAGGTATCGGCACGACCGCCTCGAACAGCTCAACCGTTATCTCCTCGTGCCCCTCATCGACCCGCTTCACCCTCGCCTTCTCGCCCTTAAACGGTCCTGAAATCAGTTCCACGACGCTATCGACCGATATGCCAGTCACAGTCGGCTTCGGTGTCAGGAAGTGCTCTACCTCCCCTATCATGGACTCGCCAGCAACAAGCGATCTGGCATGGGGCACCATCTGCACCGCCTGATTCAGTTCGTCGCGGTCGCCAGCCTCGACCAGCAGGTAGCCGCGCAGTTCATCGGGCGCAAGGATCGCACGTATATCGAACCGCTCCTTCCGCGCGACATGCGCAAGAATATTTGCAACCGAACGTTCCTGATTCGCAGTGGTCTTCACAACAAAAATCGCTTCTTCGCTCATAGATGCACTTCCTTGAGTGTTTCGTAGATTGCGCCCGCAGGCGTCAGTGTACTCTTCTTCAGTTTGATCGTGGTAACATCCATCGTTCCGATCGGAACATCCGACAGACGTTTGATTGCGGATTCAATCTGCATTTTCTGCTCCTTTGTTACGCGTTTCACCCGTGCGATCGTTGCGTGTGGAGTGAACGCACGCTTCTCGCTTTTGAACCCAAGCGGCAACAGTCGCTGTTCCACATCTGCGTGCAAGCTATTAAAAGCATCTTTCGGATGTGCGCCGATGTATATCACACGGGCGTAACTCGGTTTCGGGAACGCGCCGACGGCGTGAACCTTCGCAGCGAATGGTCTGCAACTGATGCCGGAAAGTGCATCTTTGATCTCGTGCGCGCTCTTTTCCGACACGTCGCCAAGAAACTTCATCGTAATGTGAACCTGCTTCGGGTCCACGAGCTTCGTGTTTCCTTTAAATTCCTGCTGGATCTCCGCAATCGTGTCCCTGAACGAATCCGGCAGATCAACAGCAATGAACGTCCGTATTATGGTACCACCTCATACCGAATGAACGGTACTTCTTACCTCAAGGTAGATAAAGATGGATGGTCTTGGCGGGATGTGGGTATGTCCGAAGACCGAAACTTTTCATTGGTTTCCGGAAACTCCGGGTTGTCTCGGGTAAGCATAACTACCAAAATAGAGCGCTATTGAGCTACAAAGTCGTTCACATCGTCGATCTGTGGAATCCGCGTCCATCTGTGGCTAATAAAACTTTCAGCCACTGTCTGCGACAGCAGCGGCGCAGCCATTAATACGGATTCCACTGATTCCGCCAATCCGATCATACCGATGTTTGCCGGTTGGCGTCATGTTTTTCAACCTATCAGAAAAAATTAAAAACTCTCGTTTTTATGGCATGGAACCTTGGAGTGCACAGGATCTCCGAATTATTGAAAAGCGTTAGCGGTGTACACGGTATACAATATTCGGGTCGCTTCCACGGTCTGGCTATCCCAACTATGCGATCAGTTTCAGCAACCGTTCATGAACCGACCCGTTGGAGACAACCATATCCACCCGCGACGTGATCGAGAGTTCGCCACGAAGCTGCGCACCCACCGTGTCTGTGACCTTCCCGCCAGCCTCCTCCACGATGAACTTTCCGGCAGCGATATCAACCACCCGGAGATACCTGCGAAAATCAACAAACGCATCGAGGACTCCGCTTGCGACATAACAGAGCTCAAGCGATGCGCTCCCGAGAACCCTGATCCTCCGCACGGTTCTTCCGAGATCAGCCACCTTCATTGAGTCCGTCCGATAGGCATAAGCAGTGACGCTCAACTTCTGCAAATCGTCATTCGTTGAGACCTTGATGCGCTTTCCGTTGAGGTACGCGCCTTTTCCTGCCTCTGCGTGATAGACGTCGCCTGAATGGAGGTTCTGCACGAATCCGAATGAGATGTCAGAGAGATCGCGTTCTCCTACTGCTATTGAGACTGAATAGAACGGAATTCCGGAAATTACGTTGAACGTCCCATCGAGCGGGTCGAGAACGAGCGTGAAGTCAATGTCGCCACCCGCAACGTCAGTTTTCTCTCCATGAATTAGTTTCTCGCCGCATTCCTCGCTCACAAGTAGTATCTTCCGCCCATCGTCCCGCAGGACATTGAGCGCGGCGTTTTCTGCCACCTCGTCGATCATCTTCGTGGGCGTGCCGTCTGCACCGGTGTAGAGCACTTTTCCGGACTCCGGTGTGCCGATTATGGGTGCGATCGCATCAGTGATTGCGGCGGAGATCTTGTTTCCGAGTATCAGGAGGTCGTCCATATTCAAACGATGGCTGCGCGGTGTAATAGTGTTTCCGATGGCGTGGAGCGGCTCCACACCAAGCACATACCAACCCAACCACACCAGCCACACACCAGTCTCGCACCAGTCTCGCACCAGTCTCGCACCAACAACCGCCAACCACTCCAGCCCCATACAGCACAAATCATTATAAACCACGAAGACCATTGGTATCCGGGTGATACCATGGAAGGATATTTAATACCTATAGTTTTAATAGCGCTTCTCGTTCTCGGAAGCGCAGTAAAGATCGTTCAGGAGTACGAGCGCGGCGTGATCTTCCGGCTCGGCAGACTGGTCGGCGCACGTGGTCCGGGGCTCTTCTTCATAATCCCGATACTCGAGACGATGCAGAAAGTCGATCTGAGGACGATCGTGCTTGATATCCCGCCGCAGGAGGTCATAACCAGGGATAATGTAACAGCGAGTGTGAACGCTGTCGTCTATTACCGGGTGATGGATCCGAGCAAGGCGGTTGTACAGGTCGAGCATTATTCGGCTGCAACCGCGCAGATGGCGCTGACAACGCTCCGTGGCGTCGTCGGGCAGGTCGAACTGGACGAGGTTCTCTCCGAGCGGGATAAGATCAACAAGAGGCTCCAGGAGATCATCGACGAAGCCACCGATCCATGGGGGATCAAGGTTTCAGCTGTCGAGATAAAAGACGTCGAACTCCCTGAGGCGATGCAGCGCGCAATGGCGTCGCAGGCAGAGGCGGAAAGGAACCGGAGAGCACGGGTTATAAACGCTGAGGGCGAGTTGCAGGCATCAATCAAACTGGCAGATGCTGCGAAGGTGTTAAACGAGCAGAACGGCGCTCTATACATCCGGACGCTCCAGACGATCAAGGATGCGACCGAGGAGAAGGCGACGACCGTTGTGATTCCGCTCCCGGTAGAGATGCTGAGCACGCTTGGAATGAGCAAAGGGAAAGACTGAAAAACGAGTGGTGCCCTAAATTTCATGACATCTGAATAGCCGCAGATGCGACAAAGATGCCAGAGTTAACAAATCTGCGTTCATCTGCGGTTGATTGTATTTTTCATTTTGTGCGAAAAGGTCCCACTGCCAGAGGATGAACACTGGCTCTCCGATACCACTTCACTACAGCGCTACCGCCACCCCATCTCACGCAGCCGCTCCAGACTCTCGCTCCCCTCCGCAAGACTCCTCGCTTCGATTACGAACCTGCACCCGCGGTGCCGCTTGCGTAACTCACTAATCACAGGATCCCACGCAATCGTGCCAGCTCCGATCGGCAGATGCTCATCCCTCCTCCCTTTGTTGTCATGCACATGCACATGCACGATCTCTTTCATCAGTAGAAACTCGGAGAGCGTGCCGGTCGTGTGCGCATGTCCAAGATCAAGCGTCATGCCGAGATTCTCACGATCTGCGAGTTCTATCATGCCAGCCATCTCCCCGGGTTCCCTTCCGAAGACGAGCTCCATCCGTGGCATGTTCTCAACAGCGATCTTGACCCCGAAATCGCTAGCGAAGTCGCACAACTGCTGCAACCCGGTGATGTTCTGCTGCCACGCAAGATCGGGCATCTGCGCCCCGATAGGCGAGAGGTAGCCCGGATGCACAACCATCAGGTCCGCGAACTCGGAAGCAATCCGGATGCAGGACTTATGCTGCCGCATGACCTCCTCCCAGATCGGCTGGTTCATGCTGGCGAGATTGAGATCTGAAAACGGCAGGTGGATCGTTATCGCAAGGTCTGTCGTATGACAGACCTCGCGCATTTTTCCGATGTTCCGGTCGTCTACGACCTGCTTTCCTTCCTGCACGACCTCCCAGCCGCCGAAGCCGATGTCCTCGAGTCTGTGAGCCCACGCAAACGGGTCATCCGTTACGCAGAGTGACGAGAAGCTAACGTCTCGCAGGGACAGGGAGGGTAGTGACCGGGACTGCGTCATTTCTCGTCGTCCACGACCTCGTAATCGGCATCGACTACAGTATCTCCGCCTTCGCCGCCAGCTGCGCCCTCTGCACCTTCCGCTCCTGTCGCCTGGCCTGCGCCATTGCTTGCTGCCTGATCTGCCGCGCCTTTCTCGTACATGGCGGATGCGATTGGGTAGATCGCCTCTGTCAGCGCCTCTGTCTTCTTTTTTATCTCCTGCGTGTCAGCGCCCTCGCCCTCACCTTCGCCACCAGCACCACTCTCAAGCGTTTTCTTCAACTCTTCTATCGCGTTCTCGACAGTTTCTCGCTGATCCTGAGTTACGAGGTCGCCGCCTTCCTTGAGCGTCTTTTCAGCGGAGGTTATGAGCGCTTCAGCGGAATTCCTCGTCTCAACAGCCTCTTTTCGCTTCTTATCCTCTTCAGCATGATCCTCAGCATCCCTGATCATCTGCTTGATCTCCTCTTCGGACAATCCGCCAGGCTTCTTGATTGTGATCGACTGCTCCTTTCCGGTACCGAGATCCTTTGCATTCACGTTCAGGATGCCGTTCGCATCGATATCGAATGTCACCTCTATCTGCGGTACTCCCCTCGGAGCAAGCGGGATGCCGTCGAGCATGAACCTGCCGAGCGTCTTGTTTGCGGATGCAATGCCGCGTTCCCCTTGCAGGACGTGAATCTCGACAGATGGCTGGTTGTCCGCTGCCGTTGAGAATATCTGACTCTTCTTCGTCGGAATCGTTGTGTTTCGTTCGATCAGTGGCGTCGCAACCCCGCCGAGCGTCTCGATTCCGAGCGTAAGCGGCGTCACATCCAGAAGCAGCACGTCTTTCACATCGCCTGAGAGCACCCCGCCCTGGATCGCCGCGCCCATAGCGACAGCCTCGTCGGGATTGATGTTCTTGTATGGCTTCTTTCCGGTGATCCGCTCGACTACGTCGATTATCGATGGCATCCTGGTTGAGCCGCCAACGAGGAGTACGCGGTCGATCGCACCTTTTGAGAGTCCCGCGCTCTTGAGCGCATCCTCCATCGGCGCTATCGTCCGATTCACAAGGTCTGCGGTCAGTTCATCAAATGTCGCACGAGTGAGCGCAATCTCGAGATGCTTTGGCTGCCCGTCGGGACCAACCGTTATGAATGGCAAGCTGATCGTTGACGTGACAACGCCTGAAAGCTCGATCTTCGCCTTCTCGGCAGCATCGGTGAGCCGCTGCATCACTGACTTGTCCGAGGATAGATCGATTCCTTCCTGTTTCTTGAATTCGGAGACGATGTAATTCACAATTTTCTGATCGAAGTCGTCCCCGCCGAGATGAGTGTCTCCGGACGTGGATTTCACCTCGAACGTTCCGATACTCGGGTCAAGCTCAAGTATCGAGACATCGAACGTGCCACCACCGAGATCGTAGACCATGATGGTCTGCTCGCCCTCGTCCTTGTCGAGTCCATAAGCGAACGCAGCCGCAGTCGGCTCGTTTATGATCCGCTTCACATCGAACCCGGCTATTGCCCCGGCGTCCTTTGTCGCCTGCCGCTGGGAGTCATCGAAGTACGCGGGCACCGTTATCACGGCATCTGTTATCGTCTCCCCCAGATACGCCTCCGCATCGGCTTTCATCTTCTGCAGGATCATGGCAGAGATCTCCTGCGGCGAATACTTCTTGCCATCGATGTCTACGGAGTAGTCCTTCTCGCCTATGTGCCGTTTGATTGAAGAGACTGTCCGTTCCGGATTTAATATCGCCTGTCTCTTTGCAATCTGTCCTGCCAGCCGCTCTCCGGTCTTCGAGAATCCGACGACAGAAGGAGTTGTTCTGCCACCCTCGGCGTTCGGTATGATGGTGGGCTCGCCCGCTTCCATCACAGCCATGCAGGAGTTCGTGGTTCCAAGATCAATTCCCAGGATTTTTGCCATATTGTTATGCACCTCTTGTGATGTTGATTCTTGTGATTTGGTATTAAGTCTTTTGTGGGGGTTGCGGGGGACTCCTCCGCGGAGTAAAATTATTGGGTTTCCCGGGAAATGGGTCTGTTTCTGGCAATTTTTATGCCTCCGGCGCTGCTGCGCAACGCTTCCGCATCACTGTCGATCCGAAAAGCGGCTTTTGGAACTATTGCTACCGACACTGTTTTTGAAACTTTTACGTACCGGGTCTTGCACCCGACCCCAAAACCCTTTTATACCTTGATGTTAACTATATCTAACATGGAGTTAGAAATAAGTAACTTCAACAACAGAGACAGCATAAGAAGATGAAAACAGGTGAAGAAACAGACGAAACAAATGGAGAGACGGACGAAACAGATCGCAGCAGTCGCAATCGTCCTTGCAGCCGTCCTGTTCACAGGATGCGTCGATCAGGTGTCTGAAATGTCCGCAGACCAGATCGCTGCCAGGATGGAAGCGAAGCAGGAGAGCATAAAGGACTTCTCAGCCACGATGGTCATGACCTCATCGTTTGCCGGGGAAACCGAAACCACGCATGCAACGATCATGACCAAAATGCCGGATAAAACCCGCTCCGAATTCATCGAGCCAGCCGAATTTGCAGGCACGGTGATGATCAGGAATGGCAGCACGATGTGGATGTACGACCCTGCAAAGAATCAGGTGACGAAGACGGAACTCCCTGATATGGGGGATGAACCGTTTGAGATGGATTACACCAGCATCGTAAAGGATCTCATGGATGAGAACGACATATCATACAAGGGCGCCGAGAATGTCGGCGGGCGGAGCACTTACGTGATCGAGGCAACGCCCAATGATGAAGCTAAGCGCAAGTTCATCTCTAAGACACGCGTATGGGTCGATCGCGAAAACTGGATGCTGCTCGGGACGGAGATGTACGACGCGGACGGCAATCCAATGGTGAAGGTCGAATACAGGGATATAACGTTTAACACCGGCATCCCTGACAGCGAGTTCATATTCGAGGCACCGGTTGGTGCTGAGGTCGTGGAGGAATCGTTTGAGGATAGGATGCCCAAGGAGATGACGCTTGAGGAAGCGAGGGCGAACCTCACGTTCGATCCGAAGACGCCGCCACATCTGCCGGAAGGATACGAATTAGACGACCATGCAATGGTGACTGGTGGCGAGCGGGAGGTCGTATCGCTGAAATATACGAACGGAGATGAGCGATTGTATCTCTCAGAGTGGATCAGTGACGATACGGAACAGTCCGGACCGCGAATGGGCGAACCCGAGATTGTGAGCATCAATGGCACTGACGGAGAGTTTACGTCCATGTTCGGCATGAACACGCTTCAGTGGAGCGCAGATGGCATCGATTATTCGCTGTCTGGTGGGCTTGAGAAGGGCGAGCTGGTGAACGTAGCGGAGTCGATGACATGACTCCGTGTTTTTTATTTTGTGCGAGAAAAGGGGTGATGTGGGATGAATATAAGAACAGATACAAAGATTAAACTCTCTATGGGGGTAAGTATAAGCGTGATCGCGGTGGGTGTAGCTATACTGGCTTTTTGGACGCCTTCCAGAGCCCAGTTCTTCTTTAGTATGGGTTTGATCGTTGCCGGGATGCTTATATTTACTATATTGTTACACGCCACAACGAAACCGGAAACAGAACTCGTAGCGGACGAACGGATTGCAAGAATCAATGAGAGGGCGGGCAACTCCGCATACTGGATGGTTTTGATATCCATGACCATTCTATTCGGGTCGGATCGGGCATGGTAGATTGGAATCGAACTTGCGGATATGTACTATGCGGCGATGTTTGTCGGGATGATTTCGCGGAACCTGCTCAGGTGGCACTACAGCAGGAAGGGGGACGTGGTTTGATGAAATTCAGAAAAGATAGAGATATCTTGCGGTTGTCAAGCGGCGCTCTTCTCCTGATCATCGCCTGCGGCATCATGCTGGGTTTTACCCCAGATTACTCATATTTCGGAATTGGTTTTGCCCTGCTCCTTATGGGGATCGTCGCAATCGTCGCAATCGTCGTTGCAGCAATAACACCAGAAGAGTGCCTGATACAGGACGAGCGGCCGGCGAAGGTCGAGGAGAAGGCGGATTATCATGCGTTCTGCAGCCTCCTTCTTATGATGGCTCTTCTTCAAGCAATAGGTTGTATCTGGGGACTAAACTTCAATTTTAAGGATGTTGTGCCCGATCTCTTCATTGTCGGGATCTGGTCGTGGATCATGCTCAGGTGGTACTACAACCGGAGGGGCGACGCCCGGTGAATCCCAGAATCAAGGAACTGCGGGCACGATACAACCTGACGCAGGAGGAGCTTGCAAAGAAGGTCGGGGTGAGAAGGGAGACGATTGTGTTTCTCGAGAAGGGGAAGTACAATCCGTCGCTCAAACTGGCTCACGATGTCGCAAAGGTTCTGGAGACGACGATTGAGGAGCTGTTTATTTTCGATGATGATTGACGCATCCACTTCATGTAAAACGTACATTACAATTTATAACGACAGGGAGACATTACAAAATGTCTGATAACACAAAGAACAAGAGACTATTTACGATCTGGCAAACAGCAGCGGCTGTGATCGCGGGTGTGCAGATGGAAAAAACGGATGAAACAGATCGGCAGGTTCTGGATGTTCTACACCTGACAAAGAGCTTCGGCACGAAGACGATCCTTGATGATCTCAGTTTTCATATCGAAAGCGGGGAGATATTCGGATTACTCGGACCGAACGGAGCGGGAAAGACCACGATGATACGAATAATCCTTGACATCATCAAATCCGATCATGGGTCTGTTAAAATGTTTGGAAAAGCGTTTGATGAGGCTTTCAAGGAGAGGATTGGTTATCTTCCGGAGGAGAGGGGGCTTTACCAGAAAATAACGGTTTTTGAATGCCTGAAGTACTTTGCAAACCTCAAAAACGTCAAAAAACCCGATGATCGGATCGATTTCTGGCTGGAGAGGGTCGGTCTCATCGATCACAAAAAGAGGCGGGTGAGTGACCTGAGCAAGGGGATGCAACAGAAGATCCAGCTCGCTTCCGCGTTCATTCATGACCCGGACATCCTGATTCTGGATGAGCCCTTCTCCGGACTTGATCCGGTCAATACGAAACTTGTGAAGGACATCATGCTCGATCTGAAGCGCGATGGGAAGACGATCATACTGAGCACGCACCAGATGGATCAGGCAGAGCGGATGTGCGACCGGATTCTGATGATCAACCATGGCAAGAAAGTGCTCTACGGCACACTCGATCAGATAAAAGCCGATTACAGGGAATCACCGGTCATGGTTGTGGAATACGAGGGAGACCTGAAACCGATCGACGGCGTAACAGGGATGGAAGATTATGGAAGATACGCTGAACTGGACATAGGGGTAGGAACTGACCCGCAGGATGTTCTCAAGAATCTGATGGAATCCGTAAAACTGAGAAGATTTGAGATGAAATCGCCGTCGTTGAACGAGATCTTTATCGAGGTGGCAAACGCTTGAGTAAAACACTCGTCGTCGCAAAGCACGAGTTTCTGGCGACTGTTAAGACGAAGGGCTTCATCCTGACTTTGATCCTACCGTTCTTAATCCTCCTGCCGGTGATGTTCACGTCAGGCTACGTCATGCAGATAGCCACCGAATCCCCACAAAATATCGGGTTTGTGGACGAGACCGGGATCATGCAACCGGATGGAATATTTATCGAGTTTGAAGATATCGGGGATGCGGAGCATGCGCTTCTGAATGACGAGATACACTCATTCTTCACAATCCCTCCCGATTATCTTGAAACCGGAAGAGTTGTCCTGTATAGCACAGGCGGATTCTTCAGTTCAGCCCCTGTAGATCTGATAGAGGCGTTCATAATCGACAACCTTCTGCGTGACTCAGGGGCGGACGAAACACTGGTTGACCGGATCAGACGCCCGGCGGATATGGAGCGGATCACCTTAAACGAAGAGGGAGAGGTTGAAGAAAAGCAGGAGGTCGGGTTTTTGATACCTTATGCGGTCGCAATTCTGATGATGCTCTCGATAATGACAACCTCGGGGTACCTGATGCAGGGAATCGTTGCGGAAAAGGAGAATAAGACCGTCGAGATCCTGCTTTCCTCACTTTCTCCTGAAGGACTTCTCACAGGGAAGCTTATTGGGTTTGGTTCTGCCGGACTCCTGCAAATCTGCGTCTGGATCTGTTCCGGGATGTTGGTGCTATCATTAACACCGTTAGCAGCAATATTTCAGGAGATTCAGATCTCCCTGGTAATGATTCTTGCAATTCCCTATTTTATCTTAGGTTATCTCCTCTTCGCAGGATCGATGGCATGTGTTGCGGCGCCAGCAAGCACCATGAAAGACGCGCAGCAGGGCGCGATGGTATTCACGATGATGGGGATTCTACCAATAATGCTGCTCGGTGTAATCATCGCTGCACCGGATTCGACCGTCGCAAGGGTTCTGACATACATACCCTACACAGCACCCACGACAACACTGATGCGGGTCACACTAACAGAGGTTCCGGTATATGAGATCGCAGCAAGCCTCCTGATACTCACAATCTCGGTCTTTGTTGTGATCAAACTCTCAGCAAGGATATTTCGGAGCGCGATTCTGATGTCGGGGAAGAAGATCCGGATAAGGGACATTTCGGAGTATCTGAAGAGGTAGTGGAACTAAACCCGAAGTCCCTGACAAGCGAAACAAATATCCCACCGATCATGATGCCTGCGGCAGGACTGCTGATATTTTGACTGCTGAACCGCTACCTCCACCCGGCAATCGGTGTTATGAGTGGAGAAGAG
>Ga0190315_1000240_pt1 | contig 33197 bp, 27 predicted proteins | sample 48701101_MG_FD_161673 | JGI IMG/M metagenome (GOLD analysis project Ga0190315, IMG submission 161673) | Hydrothermal vent sediment bacterial communities from Southern Trench, Guaymas Basin, Mexico - 4870-11-0-1_MG | ecosystem: Environmental > Aquatic > Marine > Hydrothermal vents > Sediment ...
ATTGGAGAGACCTCAACTCCGGTAACTGCTTTTACTACTTGGGGCCCAGTAATGAACATGAATGTTGCTGGGTTGTCGACCATTAATATGAAGTCTCCAATTGCTGGGCTGTAGACTGCTCCTCCAGCACATGGACCCATGATGGCCGTAATTTGCGGAATTACTCCACTCAAAATTGTGTTCATCTTGAAGATCTCACCGTAACCCTTAAGGGAGTCAACACCCTCTTGAATTCTTGCTCCACCGGAATCATTGAGCCCTATTACTGGAGCTCCAGCTTCTAAAGCTAGTTCCATGATACGCTTTATCTTTGCAGCGTGCATTTCTCCAAGAGAACCTCCCATAACCGTGAAATCCTGGGCGTAAACAAAAACTAATCTGCCGTCAATTGTTCCATATCCCGTTATCACTCCATCAGCGGGAAGCTCCATCTTATCAAGGCCAAACTCTATGTTCCTGTGCTTAACGAACATCCCTATTTCCACAAAACTTCCCGGATCAAGGAGTTTTTCGATTCTCTCTCTCGCTGTAAGCTTCCCTTTCTCGTGTTGCTTTGCTACCTTTTCCTTTCCACCCATCTTGAGAATTCTCTCCTTCTTTTCATAGAGTCCCTTCACTTTTTCCTCCATGCTCATAAGAGTTGCCCCCATAATCATTTGGTTAACTAATTTGTAGTTTGTAAACCCCTTTAAAAGGATTTTCATAACCATAAAATGCTCAGAAGAATACATGCACACAAATAAAAGTATGAAAGAGGAGTCAGAGATGAGCTATTGGAGTCTCGGCACCACAGGCTTCACACTTCAAGAAGTGGAAGCGGTCTTTCTTGATGATCTTTGTGTCTGGCGAGCCGCATACAGGACATATAACATACTCTTTGAGGTATTTCTTCATTTTGTTTGCTATAAGGTACGGTGTAAAACGTCCTTGGAGTACAGCTCTCCTTCCCTCCAAAACACCTGCCGTAGCAACCTCCCTTAAGATGAACTTAAGCAAGTGATTTGGATCCCTGTTCATGGCTTCGGCGATGTCCCTAAAGTTCTCGATTATTGTTTTGTTGCCCTCAATTGTTACGGCAGCAGCAGGAACCTCAAATCTTGATTCATGATGCTTGACATTCTCTGGAAGTTCTTCATAGGCTTTCTCCAAAAGCTTCTCGTAATCATAATAATCGTACTCCATTTTTCTCACCTCGCTATAGGTTCTAACTTCGCCTTATTAACCTTTTCACAAAACTTTGTAATAGCCTGACCGCGGTTCGTATATCATTGAATTGGCTTTAAGTTCTTCTAATATTTTCTCTACCTCGCTCTTTCCAATCCCATATCTGCTTGCCTCTTTTATTATTTCTTCCCTCGGAGCTCCGTAGTCTTCTAAGTCTTGGAGCTCCTTTATTATGCTGAGGATTTTATCCATCTTATTGATCTTCTTTGATGATTTTCCGACCTCCAAGATGCTGACGTCGATGTTCCCTTCCTCATCCATTGCTGTTTTTCTTAGGGTATATTCCATAAGCTCAATGGCAGCTCTGGCATCTTCTTTTGTAACTATCTCACTTAACCGCATTTTTGCATGGGCTTCACTGAGCCTTATGAGGGCCTCAAGCTGCCTTGCAGTAATTGGAATTGGTTTAATGCCCTCTTCATTACCTCCTCTTCCTATTGTCCTTCTCATCTTAACGTAGTAGCGCTTAATCTCTTCCATGGCCTCTTTGCTGAGCACAGGTTTGATGTTCTTCCTGGCATAGGCTATGTACTTTTTAAGAAGTTCGTGGGGTATTTTTGGGGCAACTGTTTCTGCTTCACCCTTCCTGACCTTAAGTATGTGCTCGGCTATTTCTGAATCCAGCTTTTCATCGGGCTCATCGAGAAGAACGAAAAGGAGGTCAAATCTGCTTAGAAGAGTTGGAGGCAAATCAACCTGCTCTGGGAGGGATTTCATCCTGTTAAACCTTCCATACTTTGGATTTGCAGCCGCTATAACCGTCGTCCTTGCGTTTAGCGTTGCGGTGATTCCCGCTTTTGAGATGCTTACTGTGTTGTGGAGAACCAGTCCATGGGAGACAAAGAGATGATATGGCTCGACAGTTACATCGTAGACCCATTCCCAGCGGTCATTAGGCAGTTCCTCGATTTTTGTAACTCTGAGGAAGCGTAGATTGCCTTCGACAATAGTCCTAATCTCTGCAAGTTTTTTCTCAGCTTTTCTCAGTTTTTCGTTCGCGAGTTCAGCCAGTACTTTAACGGTTTCCTCATGTTTACGTTTGAGTCTGTAAAGTACGGTTGAATAAGGAACGTTTATTCTTTTGGATAATTCTCTTACCGTTACGAAACCTCTTATCCTTTCAACGTCTCTTCTTTCAATCGCATCTTTGAGTTCGGCAATTTTTTTCCCTGCCTTCTTTACATACTCTTGCACTCTCTCCCTGTTTGCATTTTGCCTAGCTTTTATGTTTTTTGTCAGACGCCCATCATTTATATGGAGTGAATTGAGAACCACCCTTAGCTCCTCAAGAACTTCTGTAGGGATAACATCACGGTAGTTGCGCTTCTTCCGGGAGGTCTTGAGAAGCTGTTCTATCCTTGTTATCCTAGGGTCGTCCCCAACAATTTCAGCAAAGCGCTCAATATCCTCCATACCGCTCACAATGACCTTGTAATAAGTAGTCTTTCCACGCCTCTCCTCGAAGATGTATGAGTATATGCCAAGGCTTAGCAAGACATCTTGGAGATCTTCTGCCATTGCCTTTGATGATGTCGTGAGGCCAACCCTGTATTTATCGACAAATCCATCTCCTTTGAAGAAAGCATTGAGGAAGGCTTTCTTTGCCCTCTCGTTAGCTTCCAGAATTTTTGTTGGAAGTCTCTTTCTCCGAGCTGGCCGCTCATTACTTTTCTCAGGAAATACCTCCGGGAACTCCTCCTTGAGTTTTAGGTAAAAGTCTTTTGAAATTGTCCGAACTGTGTAGAGCTTCTTTCCACCTGCCCTTTCCCTTATTTGGATAGCGTATTTGGCGCCAAGTTTCTTGAGAAGTCCTTTAAATTCCTCAACAATTCTCTCGTCAGTGTTTGTAAATCCAACCTCGTAGTAGCTGTTTGATGGATTGGCATATGTGAACCCCTCCGAGAGAAGGAAGCCAAGGAACTTCGCTGTTGTTTCATCGAAGTTCTTCCCTTCCATTGGAGTATAACGCCTAACGGCAAGTACGAGATCGCCGGGCCTGATTTTTTCAGCAGGCTTCTCCCTGATTTTCCCCTTCTCCCAGACCATAATTGGATGCTCTGGTGTTACGGTTATTTCTCTCCCGTTCGAGAACTTCAGTCTTATAAACTTCTCCGGGGCCTTATGTCTGCTCACACGGTCAGCCTTGACCTTAACTATTTCTTTCCTCTCAAGGTCGTAGGCGAGTAACTCAATCTCGTCAATTGGCAGGATCTCCGTGTCCTTGCCGAGAATTACCTTATCGCGGTTAGCCTCGATGAGAGAATCCACCAGCTCGCCTATTTTCACCTTCCTACCATCCGCAAGGAGGATCTCGAAGTCGCGGTGATAGCTCTGCTGCTCAAGAGCCTCATGTATGGAACTCCTATCCCTGTCGCTCATTTTGTCAATCTCGTCAATACAGTTGTGGACTATGATCCCCTCAGCCAGGAAGTTGTGCTCGCCGGGCACGTAGAGGTCGTAGACGTAGCCTTTGTAGGGGACGCGCTCGATGGAGACGATTTCATCGAGGAAGTAGTCCCTTGTCGAGAGAACCTCAAGCTTAAGCTTGATTTCAGGGTGTAACACATCATCAAGCCTCTCTACTAGTTTCCTAAGCTGAATTCTGCTGGGCTGATACTTGCCTTTGGCGTATGAATACACCGTGCTCCAGAGTCCTCTCTCCTGTAGTATCTTGGCGGGAACGCTTTCAATGATGCTCTTTGCGATCCTCTTTACGGGCTCTGCAGGCACTTTATCGCTCCTCGACGAGACAAGGTGTTTCTTAAGCGGGACTTCCTTGACTTTAACGCTGTACTCTTTGATGGCACTGAGAAGATTTTCAACGTCTTCCCTTCCAGTTACCCTGATTTTGTTCACGCTCTTTCCAGGAATTACGCGGGCATACACATCAAACCGTCTGAGGAGTAGTGCAAAGGCCCTGTCCCTTTCCAAATCGTTTGAAAGCAGGAATTCAACATGAACCACACTTCCTTTCTTGCTCTTCTTGACCGAAACACATCCGTCCGAGTCAAGGGCTCCTGCAACAAAGGCCTTCAGGGCTTCATCGTCCAGGGAAAATGCATTTCTCAAGTTGTCCTTTGTGATGTACTCGTACAGGTAAGCGAGCAAGGGCGAGCTAACGTGGAACGTAATCGAGTCGCTCTTTATCTCGTTGCCTGCAAGCTTACTTCTCGTGGTTCTTTCGTATTCTCTCAACTCGCCCTCGTAGAAGCTTGTGAAGGCTTTTCTAATTCTGTTAATTTGGTCTTCATGAACTTTTGACTGCACAATGCGAACGTGAACCTTTGAACCATTCCTCCTTATCCAACCATCGCCGTAAAGGAACCCAAGGAAGTAAGCGAGCTCCGGGGTTATATACGCCACCTTAAGGCGTTCTCTACGGTAGTTAGGACCATAGGTTAGAGGTCTCTCACGCCACCTCTCATAGAGTCCCAGCTCGCGGAGAATTTCCCTGAACTTCCCAACGCTTATGGAGCCCTTCCCTGACAGAAAGTCTCTTGAAATTCCGTGTTTTCTGTTGAACTTCGCTAGGCTCTTGAATCTCTTCAGAATCTCTGTTTTCAGCTCTGTCTTTTCTTCGGGAGTGAGTTTAACTTTCCAATCTGCTGGCAAGATGTCGAGTATGTATACCTTATCTTTCACAGGCGGTAACTTCAACGGGGCAACTACCCTGTCTCCGACCTTAAACTTCTCCGCCTCCTTCCACTCAAGGGCCTGACCGTCTATTAGGAGGTGATCTGGAGTCAATGTCATCTCGTTGCCGGAGCGGAACTTTAACCTGACCAGCTCCCCTTTCCAGGGCTTCCTGCGGATTATTGTGGCCTTTGATGCCTTCGTCTTCATGCTTGCAAGGTCAAGGGTGGTAACTTCCATCTCTTTCTCCTGGATGTCCACAACTTGGCCGTCGGAGAGGGCCTTGTAGGACTTCTCCAGCTCAAAGAGGTCTTCGATGCGGACGTACTTTCCATTCACGAGAACCCTTGAATCTGGGTGCAGGCAGGCAAAGCCACCGTCGGCTAAAACCAGAACACCCGCTTCCAAGACCCACGAGCCAGTGAGCTCGTCGCGGACGGCCGCTGCCGTGTTGTGAACGACGAAGCCGTTAGCGACAAAGCTATGGGAACCCTCGACCGTGAGATCGTAGACGTAGTCGTATGGAGAGCTTATTCTCTCTGCTGTGGCCTTAACGGGCCCTTTATCTGTCATAACCTGGCCAGTAATGTCCTTTGCCTGCTTCCAGCCCTCAGGAGTTAAAAGTCTTGTTTCGGGGGTCACAATGATTTCCCTACCATCTTCGGCACGGATGCGGACAAGCTCTTTAGGGGCTTTCAACTTCCACAAACGAAGGACTTTTTTCATCCCATCTTTTGTTCTAACAGTAAGCCCAAGAGACCCAGCATCAACACTTTTATTATCAGTTACGTCCTCAGGAATGACTTTGTCCACAAGTGAACCTATTTCAAACTCTCCCATGTTGGTCTTGATGATTGAGTCAGGCGCAACGCACAAACCGGCGGCACTTGAACTCTTACCACTCGTATATATTGCTCTTGGTGCTAAATTTGCCACATAACGGAGGAGCTGGCTGTTGTGGACAAAGATGTCGTTGGCGATGAAGTTGTGGTGCTCTGGAACCTGAAGGTCGTAGACCCACTTGTGCTCTGGTTTGTACTCTTCAATCTCCACTACCCTATCCCAGAAGATGTCTGAGTCTTCAAGAAGTTTCCTGAGGTGTTCATCTTCTGTTTTGGGGACTGTTTTTGGCTCGTTTTCTTTCCTCGGCACGGCTATAAAGTCGCCGACCCTAAGCTCTTTCGCCTTCCTCGTCTTGAACTGCCCGTTTTCAAAGGTAAAGAATGGGTGGGTTGGAGTTACACGGATCTCACGCCCGCTCGCGGTCTTTATCTTGAACATTCTTTCCGGAGCTGTCCTCTTCCAAGCGATGTTTGCTCTGACCTTCCTAATCTTCAGCGTTTTCGCATCGAGGGCATAAAGTTCGAGGTCAATAGGTGCATAGAAGCCATCATCAACTCTTCTAAGCTTTCCTTCAGCTCTAGCTCTCTCGATAGCCTCTTCGATTACTTCACCAATCTCTCTTAAGCTTCCATCGGCGAGGAGAACCTTCGTGTGATAATCAACGCATTTAGCAACACCTGGATCCCCCACAAGCAAGACGTGGCTCTCTCCTCTTAGTCTTGTTCCATCAGGAAGCTGCCTCGTGTTACCGCCAAATAAAGCAAGAGCAATGCCTAGTTTTTCCTTTTTCATACCATAAATAGCGGGGGCAATTGAATCAACTATAACGTCAACAATATCCTTCCTTTTTGCAAGCTCTTTGATCTTCTGCTCATCCTCCGGAGTTATTTCAAGCTCTTCTATCTCTTTGCTTAGCTGCTCCACGTAGTTTGCTTCTATTATTTTCCTGAATATTGGTCTCTTGTCCCTTTGCTCTAAAACAACCCTCAGAATTCCAGTTATAATGACCCTATCCCCTGGAAGGGCAATATCTACAAGATCATCAAGCAAAATCACGTCAACAAAACGTGGCATTTGTCCACCTTTAAGGCTTTCAGGTCTGTCTTGAAGCCTAAAGCTTTGAAAATTGAGGAAAGTGCTCTTGTCAACATCAAGCTCAACGTTCCTACTTCCACAGGCTTCACATTTGTTGGGCTTTACTAATGTTGCATATGGCTTTTGAAGCCTTACCATTTCATGTCCGCAGTCTTTGCAGATATAAACCGCTCTGGAAACAAAGGGCTTAACCTCGGTCATTCTTGTTATTATCCCCTCAACTTGGATGAATTTGTTTATGTGCTCACTTCCGAGCTCTTTCACGAGGTAGCTCTTTGGCAGGCCATGAAAACGGGCGTGAATTAGAAACGGCTCCTTCCTGAAAAAGTCCTCTTGAAGGACTATTTGAATAGCATCCTCGGCCGCTAGGATAACCTCCTCAGGATTGTCTATAAGCTCTCCCGCAAGTTCGGGATCAAAGGCATTTAAATGCTCCCAGCTTATTCCAATATACCTCCTAGGGACAACAGTCAGCACGTCTCTTATTTCGTCTAAATAAATCTTATTCCCACTATCATCAGTGTATTCCCGGAGGAATTTCACAAATCTCCCTATCATATCCTCTTTATCCATCACTTCTCACCCAGCCACTCATTCCTAATTTGAGATATCTGGAGGTATATCTTCCTTTCCTCCAACGAGAGTCTGCTCAGGATTTCCAAGCTTCCAGGTCTGAACATTATTGCGTTGATTATTTTATTAAAGCGAAGCCTCTTGAGATACTGGTATTTTCTCTTTAAATTGGAAAGCTTGGTCATTTTGGCATTTAAAACTTCTATATCGACATCTGGCTTAGCTTTTACATAGTTTTCAAGATAGTAAATATAAAATTCTGCTCTCTCGTACAATCCCTCTGGAATTGAGGTTATTGGTTCGCTGTTTTTCTCTTCATTTATAACATTCTCAAGCTCGCGGATGATCTTCTCGCTCTCGTCTATAATCTCCACTATACCACTTTCCCACAGCTCTTTAGCCTTCCAATCCTCAACTAACAGTGTATCTCCGGCTTTCCAGCTTCCAAATGATTTTAGCATCCTAATTGGAATCAATGCCCTGCCAACCAGCATTACCTTTCACCCTCTCATCGTATAGATTGTTGATGTTATTGGCTTATTAAAGGTTTAGCCCTACTAAGATAAAAACTATAAACCCCTGCCCTTGACTATACAGAGGTGGTTAAAATGCTGATAGGGATAATGAGTGACACCCACGATAATCTTCCGGCTATAGCAAAGGCTGTGGGGCTGTTTAACAAGGAAAAAGTGGATCTTGTTCTTCATGCAGGTGATTATGTGGCACCTTTCGTCAAAAAGGAGCTTTCAAAGTTAAACGCTCCCTTAAAGGGAGTCTTCGGCAACAATGATGGAGAAAGAAAAGGCCTCAAAAAGGCAATTGGCGTAGAGGATGAAATCCTCGAGCTGGAAGTAGATGGCCTTAGAATAATTCTCCTCCACGGCACAAACGAGAAAATAGTTGAGGCATTTATAAGAAGCCAGCTTTATGACGTTGTAATAAGGGGACATACTCACAAATATGAGATAAGAGAAACCGGGAGAAGCATCGTTCTCAATCCTGGTGAGGTCTGCGGATACGTCAGTGGAGTAAAAAGTGTAGCATTTCTGGACACAAGAAATAGGGAGATAAGAATAGTAAACCTTGACACAGGAGAACCACTCGGCTTTATGAGCCTCTGAAAAAGAATATAAGAACAAAAAGCAAAGGGAAAATCATGGAGACTGATTTGCTTACACCTAAAGAAAGATACAATGGAGTAGTCTTCATCGGAGTCAGAAGAAATGGCATGGTGGAGTTCATAAAAGTTTATGCTGAAAGCGAAGAGCTTGCCAAGGACATTTTAGAGAGATTCCTCTATGAAAAGGGGATTCACCCAGGGGATTTTGTTGTGGTTGATAAAGGGTATGAGAACGTTGAAGGAAAGGAAATAATAAGCACGCGAACTGAGAATGAGCTTTCTTCATTTCTTGCCCGTCTTGGCTTAAGGCTTCTCTCAAACGGGGTTCTCTACCTTCAAGGAAAGAAGGAGATATACCAGATAACCTCCATCAGCGAAGACCTTCTAAAGGAAATACGCGCCAGAGAAGGATTAAAGGAAGAACCCATTAGGATTGAGCTCGAGAAGCTGACCCTACCATTCAGATTCATTGAAAAGCTCAAAGCGTTAGAGCTCATGGAGGATACGCTGATAATAAACTATGCAGAACTCCCCCTTCCGGAGATTTTAAGGGAGGTACTCAAAGGGGCCGTTAAAATTCCGGAAATACTTGAAATTGGCCCGTTAAAGCTTCAGCTGTTTGACAATGAGCTCCACGAAGTAATAAAGAAAGGAACGCGAGAAGCCCTCATAAAACCCCCGGTAATAGTTTGGGACGGTTACGTTGATTCTCTGGAAGATTTTGAAGTTGAGGAGAAGACCGAGAAGACTTACAATGCCCCCCTATTTCTAAAAGCTCACAAAGGGTTTTTAATTCTCAAAGAACCTCCAAAGGAGCTCGTTGAAAAGCTCTTGAGAATCAAAGAAAAAGGAATTGCCAAAATTAAGGGACTTAAAGTGCCAGTAGAGTTCACATTAATTGTAGAAAGCAAGAATTCAGAAAAATACGATCTGCCCGTGAAGATAAAACTGCCATACCTAAGCGAAGAGGAATTTAAGGAGCTTTTAACCAGAAAAGCCAAAGTGGGAGTGCCAAGTGAGGTGGTGGAAAAAATACCCCAACAAAAAAGAACCTTCAAAACCATCACAACCATATCAAAGCTCCTCAAAAAGCTTAGAGAGAGAAAGTCCAACAAAGGACCAGAAGAACTTTTAAAGGAAGCTCTTGTACTGTTTCTCGGTGAAGAAAATGAAGATCATTGATGGGAGTTATGGAGAGGGTGGAGGGCAGATATTAAGAACTGCACTGGCCCTCTCAGCTATAACTGGAGAAGCACTGAAGATAATCAATATTCGGGCCAAGAGACCAAACCCTGGACTAAGGCCACAGCACCTTTACGGTGTTTTAGCCCTGCGAGAGCTTTCAAATGCGGAAGTAAGGGGAGCAAGTGAGGGTTCAACCGAGCTGGAGTTTTATCCCAAAGAGATTAGGGCAAAACATGTTAAAGTTCCAATAAAAACTGCCGGTAGTATAACCCTTGTTCTTCAAGCCCTCTTGCCGGCAATGGTGTTTGGAGATAAAGAGATCACTTTGGAGATAACAGGAGGGACTGATGTATCTTGGAGCCCTCCGGTGGATTATCTCAAATATGTAACCCTCTATGCCCTTGAGAAGATGGGAATTAAGACGGAAATTGAGATAAGGAGAAGGGGGCACTATCCAAGGGGCGGGGGTTTAGTTGTTGGCAAAGCCTACCCATGGGAAGAAAAGAAACCCCTGATCGCCACAGAGTTTGAGAAAATTTACAGCTTTGAGGGGATAAGCCACGCTGTAAGATTACCCCCTCACGTCTCAATAAGACAGGCAAAGGCCGCAAAGGAGATTCTTAAGAGAGCTTATCCCTCCGTGCCAGTAAAGATTAAGGAAGAATATTACGAGCGAGGAAAAGATCCTCACTTGGGACCGGGCAGTGGGATAGTCGTATGGGCAAGCACAGATGTTCTTCGCCTAGGCGGAGATGCCCTTGGGGAAAGAGGGAAGCCTGCTGAGGTTGTAGGGAAGGAAGCCGCTGAAGAACTTCTAAATCAGCTAGACCTAAAATATGCGGTGGACATGTTCCTTGGAGACCAGCTTATACCGTTTCTAGCCTTTGCGGGAGGGGAAATATGGGTGAGCAAAATCACAAGACACTTAGTAACAAACGTCTGGGTTGTGGAGCAGTTCTTTGGAAAGGTCTTTAAAGTAGAGGGAGAAATCGGAAAGCCCGGGAAAGTAAAGGTGGTGAAAAAGGTGGAGGTTTAGAGTAAACCTCCCAAAATTCTGACCTTCCTCCTGGCAATGGCTAGAACTTAACCCTTCGCCAATAATAAGATGTTTGCGGGCCCCTTACCCTACAGCAGAGCAGTTCGGAGTTATCGCCTCAAAGAGCGCTCAGCTTTAAAAAGATTTCTACTCGAATGCGGATTTTAGAATTACTGCATATCCCTAAAGGGTGAAGATTTCAAAAAGATAATCTTTAATAGGGCAACGGTTATCTTTAGAAGGAGGTGGAAACATGCCTGTTGTAGGGGTTAACATAACAAACATTGAAGTCGAAAAACAGGGAGGAACACTCGGCAAGGTTGAAGTGAATCTCTCTCCAAAGATTGAGGAAGTTAGGCTGGGGGAAATAAAGACCCCTTCTGGAAAGGTTAATGGGATTGAGGTGTTCTTCACTTATCAGATAGGATATAACCCTGAAATTGCGAGGGCAGTAATAAAGGGAGCGGTGTTTTATCTGCCGCCCAAAAAAGAGCAGATAGATGAAATCCTAGATAGATGGGAAAAAGAGAAGAAGATACCTCCGGAAATGTTTGCGGAGATAGTAAACTTTGTAACAAACGAAATAGCTCCCCTGATAATGGTAATTTCCAAAGAAATGAGAATTCCGTATCCAATCCCACTTCCAAGGGTTACCATAAGACAGCAATCCTGAAATTGCCTCTATCAAAACTCTTATAAACTCTCTTTTCCCTTCCTTTTTGGTGGTTGTGATGAGGGGGGATTTACTTTGCTTTACCAAAATCAGCACTTCAGGTATTTAACGCTTTAGGAGACAGACCAGTATCTTCTAAGGAACTTGCAAGAAGAACAAACCTTTCTGAAAGGACTGTCCGCTATGCTCTAAAGATTCTCAAGGAAAAAGAGCTTGTTGAGGAGATATTTTTCTTAAGGGATGCCAGAAGGAGAGGTTACAGAAGGAAAGTTATTCTGGGCTGAACCCTTCTACCTTTTGTAATCCTTTTTTAAGCTCTGGGTACCTTGTTTCAAAGATTAGCTCTGCTAAGTCTATTGCTTGTGCGTAGGCTTCTCTTTTTGCATAGAAGTCCATCTGTTCAACAAATTCTAAGTAGTTTCTGCTTCTTTCCTTAGCGGCCAGATAAAGAAGAAGGGCTTTTCTTATTCTGTATCTGTGTTCCAATGTTACCTCTACTTCGGCGATAAGTTCTTTGTAAGATTTGAGACCTTCCAAAAGCTTGTCAAGGGCAAAGAGGGATTGAGCCAGCATTAGCAAGGTATCTCCAAGTTCCTCCATAAACCCTTCCTTTCTGTATTCCCCTGCGAGCTGGTAAAGCATTTTTGTGGTGTTTAGTCCGATGAGTTTTGTTCTCTGGGTGTTTCCTGCTAATAGGTAGGAATACTCAGCGCTAAGAAAGGTTTTTGCAGTATAATGGAGGTTTCCATTGGCATACCATTCCCTACCTGCTCTTTCGTAGTTTCTTCCCGCATTTTCCATGAGTTCCATAAAGTGATCATCATAACCAAAAACATCCTTAACAATAAAGGCAAGCTTAAAAAAGACATCCCCTGCCCGTTGATATTCTTTCTTGGCAACAAATATTTCTGCGCCTTTACCATAAAGGTCGATCAGGATACTTGCCATGTCCTCAATACCGCTTGAATCATGGATTATCTTATAGTACCTATATGCTGCTTCATACGACTCAATTGCTTTCTGAATTTTCTTTCTTTTCATTTGAGTATCGCCCATGGACTTATACATCACGGCAAACTCCCTTGCGTATTTTTCAAATTTGTCCTTCTCACCAAGAATTTCAAATATTCTAAGAATATTGGAGCAGAATTCATCGAGCAGTTCTAAATTGGGCTCCTCAAGCTCGATCTCTCTTTCAAGAACATCCAGGTAATAATACGCACTCTTAAGGAGAAAAGGGCGGGCATCTTTTAAGGCCCGTGGATTGGCATTAAGAAGAAGGTCTCCGATGTATCTATAAATTCGAGCTGCATCTAAAATTCTTTTCTGTTTTTCATACTCTCTCGCAGATTTTATAAGAAGCCGTATACCGGTTTTAAATTCTCCCTTGGTCACCAAGGTCTTCCCAGCTAGTTCAAGTTCACCCGGACTAGACCTTATTATACCCGTTATCAAAAGGGTCACCTCAACCTGGTTTTAGCAATTGTTTATTATACTCAGGTGTATTTAACGCTTTCTCCGATGGACAATAGAACACATTAAAACTCGAAAAATTTTCGAAAAATTAGACTTTTACCATTCTATATCCAGCTGCTTTCTTGAGCCTGTTCATAACTGCTAACCCTAATCCTTTCTCTTCAACCCCTTCGGCCAGTATTATGTCCACTCCAGACTTGTCGAGTTCTCTAAGGGCTTTAAATAGATTTCTTGCTATTTCTTCTTCGCTTTCTCCTATGTTGAAGTATGCATCCGCCTCATAGAAATCCCCAGTTGCCATTACACCAACCTTCATGCCTTGGGCTTTGTATTCTTTGATAAGCTCCTTGATCTTTTCTTTGACCCTCTTACGTTCCCCTTCAATAACCACAACCTGTGCCTCTGGGGCGTAGTGCTTATACTTCATTCCGGGGGCTTTTGCGAGTTTCACTGGTTTCCCTTTTACGGCCGGATGCATTTTTATTTTCCCAATCACTTTCTCTATCTTCTCGAGGGGCAACCCGCCAGGCCTTAGAAGCACCGGGGGCTCTGTGGTTAGATCTATCACCGTTGACTCGACTCCTATTTTAGTCTCACCTCCGTCTATTATGCACTCTATTTTTCCATAAAAATCATCAGCCACATGTTCCGCTAGGGTGGGACTTGGCTTTCCGCTTATGTTTGCGGAGGGGGCTGCAATTGGTCTCTTGCTTTCCTCTATTAACGCCAGTGCAATCTCATGAGCAGGCATTCTTATTGCCACTGTGTCTAATCCCCCTGTAGTCGCGTAGGGGACTTTATCGCCTTTGGGGAGCACTATCGTTAGTGGCCCCGGCCAGAACTTCTCTGCGAGTATTTTAGCTTTTTCCGGAACTTCTCTTGCAAGCTCGTAAACCTGAGTGAACTTAGCTATATGGACTATTAGGGGGTTATCGGGAGGCCTCTCCTTTGCTTCGAAAATCCTTTTAACAGCACTTTCATTTAGAGCATCTGCCCCGAGCCCATAAACTGTCTCCGTAGGAAACGCAACAAGCTTCCCCTCTTTAATGAATCTCGCACCTATTCTAATTTTTTTCTGATCAACGACATCTCGCATGTTTATTACTATTGTCATGCTTCTCACCTAAAACTTCCCTATAAACTCCCTCAACTTTCTCAGTTATTTTTTCCCATGTATATCTTTCGCTGATTCTTCTTCCGATTCTGCCCATTTTTAAAGCTTTTTTATTATCAAGTAAAAGCTTCACCTTTTCCAAAAGCTCGTCAAAATCTTTGAAGAGGTATCCATTTTTTCCTTCTCTTATGAGCTCCTTTATTCCCCCAACAGCTCTCCCAACCACAGGAACCCCAAGAGAGTTAGCCTCAACTATCACAAGCCCAAATCCTTCTCTTAGGGAAGGCACTATCAACATTTTGCTCTCTGCCAACACATTCTCTATATCCTCCCTATACCCTAGGAACTCAACGTTAGAGGGTGCTTTGCTTTTCAGCTCTTTTATTAGGGGACCATCACCAACTATCAGGAATTTCTCGCTAGGGAAATATTCCGCAAGGCGTATAAACGTTTTTGGATCTTTATAAGGGGTTAATACTCCGATGAACGTGATGTATCTTTTCACCGCTTTCTTTGGTTTTAATCTTCTTATGCCGTTTGGTATAACCTTTATTTTCCTTGCTCCGAGGTGAAGAGCCTTCTTTTTTAGGTAATGGCTCACGGTTATTGTCATATCACTCTTTGATATGCTCTCTCTGACAAAATATCCTCCCAAGGGAAGATTTGACATAAAGTCAAGGTCACTCCCGTGAGCCGTTGTGATTAAGGGAGTCTTCAGCTTCTTTTTTGCGAGAACCCCTGCATAACTGGTGGTTCCAATGTAATGAGCATGGATGAGCTCAAAATTCAACTTTTTGTGGAGCTTCACTATCTTAAAAAAAGCTAAGAGGGCAAATAAAATTCCTCTCAAACCAAATACTGAGGGAACCTTAACCTGATAAACTACCTCCTTCTCAAACTCTCGTGGGGTTATCGGCCCGTAAGTTAGAACGTAAACCTCATGCCGCTTTCTAAGCTCTTTAACTAGATTATCAGCATGATTTGCGACTCCTCCTTTATGGGGAGGGTAGTGGCCTACCATCAAAATTCTCATGAATGAAAAATGTAGAAGAGAAGTAAAAAGCCTTTCTATCTACCTCTACCTCTTCCATGCGGTGGATTTACCGGCAAGTACTTCTCCCTTATCCTACCTCTTCCTTGGGTAAAGGCTTCTCTTAGCATGTTTTTAGCGTCTTCAATGAGCTCCCTAGCTGTGTCGTAGTCTCCTGCCTGGATCGCGGCTTTTGCAGCGTCTATCTTTTCTCTTATTGCACTGACATCGATTCCTGCCTTTTCGAGAACTTTTATTTTAATTTCAAGCTTGTGTACTTCCTTTTCGATCTGGATATCTACTCTTGCGTGGATAACCTTTTGCCATTCTTTGCTAGCCAACTTAATTACTGCCTCTGCATGAGCTTTTGCGGCTATTGCCTGTCCATAGGCTTTTCCGTAGTTTCCTTCATTGTAGCTCTCGTTTGCGATTTGTATCTCCTTCTCGGCAAGCTCAATCAGCCTTTTAGCGGCTGGGACTGGGAGGTCATCTAACATTTCCTTTGCTGTTTCGGTTTTGTTAATCGCTACCTGTATTGCCTCCCATGCCATTTCGGCTGTTATCGCTACATTTTCTTCGGTTATATCCCCATCTCTGACTTTCTTCCTAACGCGTTCTCTTATTTTTTCGGCAGTCTCGTTGTCCATCAATAGGCTCTTGATTATTATAACGCTCTTGGTTTTGAGCAGAGTACCAATTATTTCAGTTGTGTTTGTCAGATTGTTATCGACATATAAGATAAACTTCTTCCCTTCTATGCCCTTTGCCTGTTTGATTGCTCCCAGGTCTCTTCCGTGGGCTATAACTACTTTAACTCCATCAAAAAGTCCTGGATACTCTTCAATGGCTTTCTTAAGTACTTCCAAGTTAGTCTCATATCTGTTTTCACCGTACCACCTAACCCATGAAATTCCTAGCTCATCTAATTCGACCTCATAATCCTTCGGTACTGCATCGGGACCGCCTATGATTATAACTTTGTCTGGGGCATAGCTCATTATCTCTGCCGTCACATTTGGATCGTATACCCCCCACGTTGTTATCACTATGTCTGCGTTTAACAAAGCGGCAAGTTCTTCTGCAAGCGCTGAATCTGCCTCGTTGTCGCTTACGAGGATTACTATTGAAAGGCTCTGTGCCTGTGATAGTGGCACTATGCTGCCTAAAAGTAAAGCACCAAACAACCACGCCAACGTCTTTTTCCCTATCATGGTTTATCACCTCACTTTATTATAGTGAAAAACTTCTATTTAAGCTTTTTTTATGAAATCGTTTTGTTTTGTCTTTGTTTGTTTATTAAAATCTCCTGAGAAATCTTTTTAGCTCTGAGAAAGTTAAAGAAAGTTTAAAACCGTTTATATATGTTCAAAAACCTCATAAAAGACTTTTTCGGCAAATTGCGATATTTTTAATCCTTCTTTTTTTGCTATCTTTTCAAGTAGCTTTTGTGCATTTGTTCCGTACTGGCAGGCCTTCTTCTCCCGGTATGCGACCTCTTTGGGAAGGCCTAGTTCAAGGGCAATCTCTCTTAGGATGACCTTCCTTATCCCATTCTTTATTTTATACCCCAGAGGCGTTCTAAGTCCACTTCTAACAACGTTGAAATCTAAAAAGGGAAATCTTCCTTCAACACTGTTTAACATGGCAATTTTGTCGTCTCTGGCAAGGTTCTTTTCTCCAATCTCTAATATATCCCTCTCCATTAGCGAAGGATCCCTGAGGTATTTTGCGTATCCTCCAAAAAGTTCATCGGCTCCTTGACCTGTTAAAAGTACTTTGGTGTTGTCTTCTTTTGCCAGTTTTGTTGCAAAGTATATTGGAATCCCTATTGCAAGGTTCATAGGATTAGGGTCTTCTATGGCGAACATGACTTTTTCAAGAGAGTTCTTAACCTCATCCACGCCAAACACGTGCTCTCTAAGCTTTAAACCTAGTTCTTCGCTAACTTTTCTTGCCCACTCCAGGTCTTGACTCCCTTCTGCTCCCGCCGTATAGAGGATGACATTTGAGTATTTTGAAGCAAGAAGGGCTATTAAAGAACTATCCAAACCACCAGAGAATAAAACTCCTATATTTTTTGCACTTCTAATTCTTACAGCATATTCTAGGCTTTTCTTTATGCTTAGCTTTGCCCGTTCATAGGAAAAGTATTCCCCCTTCATTTCTGAGATCGTAAAGAGTTGAACTCTTTCAATGCCTTTTCTGGATATTTTAACAAGCTCTCCAGGATTTACGGGGATAGGTCTCTCGCCTATACTCCAGAGAACCTTATTTTCCGAGGCGAAGAAACCGTTTTGAGAGTAATAAAGCGGTCTAACTCCAATTGGATCTCTGAAAAGATAAATGTTCTCTTTATCGGAAAATGCTACTGCATAGTCTCCGTTTAGGATTCTCATAAGGTACCTTACACTCTTGGCTATAGAATTACCACTTTCAACTTGAAACTCCAAAAAGCGCAAAATTACTTCCGTATCAACATCGCTCTCAAATTCTACTCCTTTTCTCTCTAGAAACTCTCTTATTTGTGCGTGGTTATATATCTCTCCATTATGGACTAAGACAAAGTTATTAAAAAACGGCTGGGTAAAGCTTTTTGAACCTGCCATGGCCAGACGGCACTGGAGAAGGCCTATACTGCCACCTGGAGTCTCGGTAATTTGGGAGAAGTCCTCGCTCTTCAATACTCCTTCATCGGTCCACACGCCAAAGGAGTCTCTACCCCTATGCTTCCCAGAGTTTATCATTGTCATGAGTTTGGGTTTTAGATGCCTTCCTATCCCTCCTGCAATGAGACACACTCCCCTCACCGAAACCTCTTGTTCACATGACAATAAAAACTTTCCCAGGTTTTTCCTAAAAAGAATTCATTATTTGGAGAAATTTCCTTGAATGGAAGTTCCGTTCTCAGTTTTCTACCGAACTTATGTTAAATCCCCACAGGTGCAGTAATGCTCATAAGCCAAAGTTTCAAGTTCATCAAACCCGTTTCTCTTCTTTGCGGATAAATAAAGCACCCTCACCGGAGGCGAAATCTCTGGCAGAAATTTGCATAACTTGTATGCCAAAAGCCCCTGCATTGAAGTGTCAAGTTTTAAACGGCTTGTGAGGTATTCAATATCCTCAAGATGACTTCTTATCTTTTTCAAATCCTCGAGGATGTCTATCTTGTTCAGAGCCGGCACAGTTGTTGCGCCAAGTCGGAGATCTATTAAAAGGGCAAAGAATCTGACGAAGCAGTAGTCATGGGGCTTTCTAAGTATTGTTGGGTCAAATAGGTATACAACAAGTGGATTTGGAAGGTTTTCCATTAGCCTAACTCCAAAATCATGAAAGAGAAACGTTTCCATCTGACCTGGGGTGTGTATAAGGACATAGTCGTTTTCTTTTTCTAGGTCTAGTATCTTTCCGATATAATCTTCAAGGTGACTCATCAGGAGGTCATAACTTTCTACAATAGCCCCATTGGGTCCGTATCCCTTTTTTCATTAGCTCTTCTACAGTTATATGCTCCCTAACATCTACTGTGGGGATGTAGGGAAGAGTCTTAACCCCAGTATCTAGATTTACGTACCCCACTTTCTTTTCGTTTTCTTCCAAAAACCTGGCCAAATTCCCCTGTTAGGGTTGTTTTCCCGCTCCCAGCTGTTCCAACGAATACTACTATCACTCCATTCACCATTGCTCCTCTGTTTCCATTCTCACAAGCTTCTCTGCGAGCTCAAAAAATGCCTTTGCGGCCTTTGAATTTGGTTCGTAAACCACTACGGGCATTCCTTCCAATGTCGCTTCCCTCACTTTTGGATCCTCTGGGACAACTGCCAAGAGCGGAAACTCCATAACCTCTTCTGCGGCTTCCGGCGGTATGTCATTTTTATGTCTGCCGTATCTGTTGAGCACAAACCCCAAGACCTCTCGTCTAGCCTTTTTTAAGATCACCCCCACTTTCATTGTATCGCTTAGGCTTGCTATCTCTGGATTAGTTACTAAGATAACTTCCTCTCCAATTAACATAGCGCTCATGGCGTCTATTTGTAATCCAGCCGGGCAATCTATAAGCACATAGTCAAAATCCTCTTTTAAGTTTGGGATTACCTTGGGGAGATCTCTGGGATCTGCTTTAGCAACGTGCTCCCAATCTACCGCAGCTGGAACTACGTATATGAGTTCGTATCTTGTTGTATGTACAGCTTTCCTTATGTCCTCCCCTTCAATCAGCACATCGTGGATAGTTTTTCCGGCATCATCTAGCCCAAAGTGTAAGCTTAGGTTTGCCATGGTTAGATCTGCATCAACTGCACATACTCTCCTCCCCAGCTTTCCTAGAGCAACTGCCAAGTTTGCTGTAATGGTTGTTTTTCCGGTACCTCCTTTTCCAGAGGCTATTGAGATTATTCTTCCCATATTCATTCCCCACTATAATTCTCCTAAACCTTTATGAACTTTTACCAAAAGGTTATAAGTGGAGAGACAAGCAAAGTGCGAGGTGAGAAAAATGAGGGTATTTGTTGCGGACACGAGTGTTATAGTTGATGGGAGGCTCACCCAGTATCTTAATAGGATTAACGAAAAGATCAAGGTGATTATTCCGGAGGCAGTCATTGCTGAGATTGAACACCAAGCAAATGAAGGTAAAGCTATAGGGCATACTGGACTGGAAGAGCTAAAAAAACTCAGAAAGCTTGCGGAGGAGGACAAGATTCTTTTAGAGTTCTATGGCGAGAGACCAGAACTGTGGCAGATTAGAAGGGCAAAAGCCGGAGAAATTGACCACATGATAAGAGAAGTTGCCAGAGAGCTTAACGCGATTCTCATCACTGGGGATCAGGTGCAGAGAGATATTGCCATAGCAAAGGGCATCGAGGTAATCTACTTGGAGAGCAGGAAAGAGGTCAAACACAGACTTGAGGATTTTTTCGATGACCATACAATGAGTGTTCATCTTAAAGCCGGTGTAAAACCTCTGGCAAAGAAGGGAAAGCCCGGTCAGTGGAGACTCGTTCCCATACGGGATGAGGAGCTTACTGATGAGGAGCTTGAGGAGATTGCGGACGATATAGTCGAAAGAGCTAAAAGGGATCCGGAATCTTTCATAGAACTTGACGAACCCGGGGCTACAGTTGTTCAATTGAGGAACTACCGTATAGTTATAGCGAAGCCCCCGTTTGCCGATAGGATAGAAATTACAGCAGTCAGACCAATAACCAAATTGAGCATAGAGGATTACGACCTGAGCGAGAAGCTCCTTGAGAGGCTCATGGACAAGGCCGAGGGAATACTCATAGCTGGAGCGCCGGGTGAAGGGAAGTGCTTGCCTCCAGAAACTCCAGTACTCCTTGCCGATGGGACTTTTGCCCCCGTTTCCTCACTGCGGTCTGGAATGAGTGTGGTGACGTTCTCCCACAACAAGACTGAAGTCCAGAAAATTGAAAGGGTGTACCGGAGAGTTGAAACAAAGCTCCTCAAACTGAAAACTGCAACCGGAAGAGAGATAACCTTGAGTCTAAACCATCCGGTCTTGACGATAAGAAACGGTTTTGTTGTTTGGGAAGATGCGGGCAACCTTGAGATAGGCTCTTCCATAGCGGTCCCCAAAAAAATAACGGTGAAGTCGGACCTTCCAAATGAGATTTGGGTTGGAGAGTTAGTCAGCGAAGGCTTCTTTGCGCGGCTAAAGGATGGAAGCGTTGTTCCTGTAAATGAAGCGTTGCCCAATGAGACGGTTAGCGTATTCTACAGGGGGCGGAATTATAGGAGCTCACGCGAGATACCGCCCGTTATCAAGCTCAATGAAGAGTTCTTTGAATTCCTCGGCCTCATGTGGGTAGGGGGGTCGGGAAGCGTCTTTGAGTTCAACAATTTTGATGGGAAACTAATCAAACGTTTCAAGCACTTGGTTAAGTCCGTGTTCAGCGTGCCGGAGGAGGACTTCTACTTTGTTTCACCAGGCAGATTGCGCGTTAGGAACTCGAAGACGATAGAAAAACTCCTCAGGGCCATGGGATACCCTGAGAAAGAAAAAACAAGGACGATAAAAGTCCCCCAGCTCGTCCTCAAGGCAGATAAGAGGAGAATAGCCGCCTTCCTCAGAGGAGTGTTTGAGGGCGATGGATACATTGGGAAGGAACTTGAAATAGCAACCGCGAGCAGGGACTTTGCCCAGGGAATTCACTACCTGCTACTCCGTATAGGAATTCCATCCATAGTTTCAAAGAAAAAGGTCAAAAGCCGCTATTACTATAGGGTGCTTGTCAAAAATTCGGACGACATCAGAAGGTTTTATGAACTCGTTAGACCAAGATTTAAGGTCGAAGGGTTTGAGAGGCACTTGAATACACAGGCGAACCCCAACGTGGGCACTATCCCAGCAGGTGAGACCGTGAAGGCACTCGGCCTGTTGCTCCGTAAACCCTTCAAAGACCCGCTTAAGACTTCATACTCAGCAGACAGACTGAGGAGAGTCTACCAGGAATACCTCACACTTTATAGGGATTACCTTGGAATTGAAGGAGAGATTAAGAAGCTTATGCAGTACGCGAAGGAGTTGGGTCGCTGGAAAGAAATCGTTGAGCTCGTGGATTCTCAAGTCTCAAACGGATTCTACAGAAGAAACGGAATCGATGAACAGGGGCCAAAGCTGTGGTTGAAGGGCGAGAGGAGTCCCATGCCCTCGACTATAGCCAAGCTGATAAGTGCATTTCACAGAGAGACAGGTCTTCTTGAACGTGAGGCAAAAATATGGAAGTCTCTCGGCGATGATGTTAGGGGGTTGCTAACCGTTCTATTCGAGAAGATAGGGCGCTCGACATACGGAACAATGTCCCGGGCAATGCTCAGCCTTTTCCTGTCTGGGGCAGAGGTTCGGGTTCCAACGCTGAAAAAACTTATCGAGAGAGCGGTCGAGGAATACTACACAAGGGCCGAGTTCATTGAAGAGTACCTTGCTCATCTGAGCCTCATGCTCGACGAGAATATATTCTGGGATAGAGTCAAGGAGATCGAAGTCATTGAAGGCGAATTTGAGGTCTACGACATAACAGTACCCAACCACAACTTCATAGCGGGTAGTACGCCGGTATTGGTTCACAACTCGACCTTCGCCCAGGCCTTAGCGGAGTGGTACGCGAGCATGGGCAAGATAGTTAAAACCATGGAGAAGCCAAGAGACCTCCAGGTTAGTGAAGAGATAACTCAGTATACAGCACTTGGAGGAAGAATGGAGAAAACTGGAGACGTTTTATTATTAGTTAGGCCAGATTACACGATATTTGACGAGATGAGGAAGACAAGTGATTTTAAGATCTACGCTGATCTAAGGCTGGCTGGAGTAGGAATGATCGGTGTTGTGCACGCCACAAAGCCCATAGATGCTATCCAGAGGTTCATTGGAAGGGTAGAACTCGGAATGATCCCTCAGATAGTTGATACCGTAATATTCATAAAAGCGGGGAATGTTGACAAAGTTCTAACTCTGGAGTACAAGGTCAAAGTTCCTAGCGGAATGACAGAGGAGGATTTAGCAAGGCCGGTTATAGAGGTTAGGGACTTCATGACGGGGGAACTTGAATACGAGATTTACACCTATGGTGAAGAAATAAGTGTTGTTCCAGTAAAGAAAAAAGAGAAGCCACCGGCGATGAAACTCGCAGAGAAAAAGCTCAAACAGGAAATCAAAAAATTCCTTCCTGACGTTTACACAGAAGTTGAGCTTGCAAGTCCGCATAAGGCTATAATATACGCGGATGAATTTGACATTCCCGCAATAATAGGTAAAAAGGGCAAGAGAATCAGCGAAATAGAGAAAAAGCTTGGCATAAGTATTGATGTGAGGAGCTTTGATGAGAAACTTGCAGAAATGCCCAAAGAAAAGATACCCGTAGAAGCTGAAGAAAAGAAAAAGCAGATAGTTCTTAGGGTTTCACCAGATTTTGCGAAGAAGCCCCTCAAATTCTTTGCAGGTGAGCAGTACATTTTCACGGCCACTCCTTCGAGAAAGGGACTTGTAAAGGTTAACAAAAACACTCCAATAGGCAAAGAGCTCAAGAGAGTGCTAGATGCTGGAATTGAGCTTTGGGCTTCCCTTTAATCTTTTTCTGGCTCAGTTGCGAGGGTACTCATCACCTTCAGCTAGCGAAATTCTCTTCATCGCCCGAAATTTTTATATCTTTGATCCTTTAAGTGTCTTTTGATGAGGTTGATCTTGGCGTCCCAAAGCCCCAGAAGAAGAAAAATACTCTCTAAGTTCTTTGAGAATTTTGATGTTATTCCAAGCAGGGCTAGTGAGGAATCCACCGCAAAAACACCGGAGGAGCATGCCGTTGAAGTGGCAAGGAAAAAGGCTCTTGATGTTTATTCAAGGTACGGTGGCACTGTTGTGGGTGCGGACACAATAGTTGTTCTCAAAGACAGAATCCTTGGAAAACCCAGAAATGAGGAAGAGGTTAGAAAAATGCTTAGAGAGCTAAGTGGAAAAGTTCACAAAGTCGTGACAGGATACTGTATAATTCACAAGGGAAAAGAGATTACGGGATACGTTGTTACAGATGTCAAGTTCCGCGAGCTGAGTGAGGAGGAGATAGAGTGGTACCTTTCCACGAGTGAGCCTCTCGACAAGGCAGGTGCGTATGGAATTCAGGGAAAGGGTGGCATTCTGGTGGAGTGGATAAAGGGGGACTACTACAATGTTGTTGGCTTTCCAATGAGAATAATCCTTGAACTTAAAAATCTGGGATTTAAACTCTCATAAGAGTTCTGAGAAAAGTAAATCCTCTTTTTTACCGCCGGCTTTTTTGAAAGCCTTTAAACTCCAGCTTATGTTTCCAACGTCTCTTGGTTGATGTGCATCGCTTGCGAAAATAAGCTTGACTCCTCGCTTTATGCATAGCTTTATGAAATCCAACTCTGGCACTCTGTAGCGGGAACTTATCTCAAAGGCCTTTCCATGCTCCTCTGCAAGGTCAACGATTTCCCCATATTCCTCCATTGGGGGATAACCGATGTAGGGGAAAACGTTTCCAAAGTGCCCTATTATATCTATGTTCTCATCCCAGATGGCAAGTTTTATGAGTTCGAGATACTCATCGTACCTTCCGGGGTCAAAGTAAAGGTGAACGGAGGCTATTACATAATCGAGCTTTTTTCTAAAGTCATCACTTATATCAACTCCCTCTGGGAGGATATTAGCCTCTACCCCAGCCAGCACAGGTATCTCGCTTTCCTTTTTAGCCTGCTCTATGAGGGAAAGGTATGAGTTGAGTAAGTGAGGAGTGAAAAAATGTATGTGGTCACTAATCCCGACAATCTTTAGCCCCTTCATCTCAGCCTCGGCTATATTGTCCCTTATATGTCCAATTCCATCAGAAAACCTTGTGTGAGTGTGGAGATCCATCATTTTAGCTCCCATATTTCCTCAACTCAAAAATTTAAAAGTCTTGCACTATTATGGATAAAATATCCAATGTAAACCTTGGCCTTTAGATTTGACAATGTTTAAATACTATTTCACTCTAATGAAACTCGGTGGTGAAGGATGAACCGCTCAAAAGTTAGAGTTCTAATAGCCAAACCAGGACTGGATGGGCATGATAGAGGGGCAAAGGTTATAGCGAGGGCGCTGAGGGATGCGGGTTTTGAGGTCATCTATACGGGAATAAGACAAACTCCGGAACAGATAGTGGAAAGCGTCATTCAGGAGGACATAGACGTTCTCGGGTTGAGCATCCTTTCCGGAGCACACATGGTTCTTATACCGAAGATTCTCAAGCTTTTGGAGGAGAAGGGCATAAAACCAAGCGAGGATATACTTGTGCTTGCGGGAGGTATAATACCCCCTGATGATGCCCAAGAACTTGAAAAAATGGGCGTCGCTAGAGTCTTTGGTCCTGGAAGTTCAATTGAGGAAATTATTAAGTTCATTGACGAAAATGTTTCAAAACTCAAGAAGTTTAGGGAAGAAAGCTAAGGTTTATATTTTCTTTTTGGATAATTAATCCAAGTGATAGACATGATAGATGAGTTAATTGAGAGGATGCTTAAAGGGGACAAGCGGGCAACTGCAAGACTGATAACGTTAGTAGAGAATGACGAAGAAAAAGCAAGGGAGATAGTCAAAAAAATTTATCCCCACACTGGAGATGCCTATATCGTTGGAATAACAGGCCCTCCTGGTTCTGGAAAGTCAACTCTGGTTGATAAGCTCATAAAAAAAGCCAGAGATGAAGGAAAAATAGTAGGGGTTGTAGCCATAGACCCTACTTCTCCCTTTACAGGAGGGGCTCTTCTTGGAGATAGAATAAGAATGCAGAGACATTCCACAGATCCAGGCGTTTTCATAAGGAGCATGGCAACGAGGGGATCTCTTGGGGGATTGGCAAAGGCAACCAACGATGCTATAAAGATACTCGATGCCTATGGATGTGATGTCATCTTTGTGGAAACCGTAGGTGTGGGCCAGATTGAAGTGGATATTGTAAAAACTGCCGATACAGTAGTTCTAGTTACTGTTCCGGGTTTGGGTGATGACGTCCAAGCCATAAAAGCCGGTTTAATGGAAATAGCGGATATCTTTGTAGTCAACAAAGCTGACAAGGAAGGTGCAGAGGCTACAATGTTTGAGCTTGAACTAATGCTTGATTTTGAGAAGGAAAAATGGGAAAGAAAAGGCTGGAGACCGCCAGTGATTTCCACGGTGGCTTTTACCAATAAGGGAATTAATCAGCTTTGGGAAGCCATTAACAAACATAGAGCCTTTTTGTTAGAGAGCGGGGAAATCGAAAAGAAGAGGAAGCTCAGGGTGGAGGAAGAGATCAAAGCAATCGTCTCAGGCACTATCGCGAGGAAAATTGGAGGAATGATGGGGGATAATGAAATAGCCCAGCTTATAGAGAAAATTGCCAATAGGGAGATTGACCCTTATTCTGCCGCTGATCTTGTTTTGGAAAAAGCTTTGGGGGTGAAAGTATGATAAAGAAAGTTGACCATATTGGAATTGCTGTTAAGAACCTTGAAGATGTCATAAAAATTTGGGAAAACCTTGGGTTGAAGGTTGAAGAAATTGAGGAAGTTCCTGACCAGAAAGTTAGAACTGCAATATTCCATGCGGGTGAAACAAGAATTGAGCTCTTGGAGGCAACTGCAGAGGATTCTCCAATAGCGAAGTTCATCGAGAAGAGGGGAGAAGGAATACATCACATAGCCCTTGGAGTTGACAATATTGAGGAGCACTTGGAGAAGCTTAAGGAAAAGGGTTTTAGGCTTATTGACGAAAAGCCTAGAATAGGGGCAGGTGGGGCTAAAATAGCCTTTGTGCATCCCAAGAGTGTTGGTGGAGTTCTTCTTGAGCTTTGTGAAAGAGAGGAATGATTTCTTTTTTAATTTTTGCAGAAAGTGAGAACTCAATCTTGCTTGGTCTTGGAGTTTTCTTAGAAAAGTTCATTGAGTGGCCGGCGGCGTCCCCGGTTTCCCGCCCCCTCTCGGAGGGCAGTACACCCGGGATCGCTGGCGGGCTTAACTTCCGGGGTCGGAACGAGTCCGGGTGTGGCCCCGCCGCTATGACCGCCGTACCACTAACAACTCCCAGCACAGAGTTTATAAAGTTTACGGTTATATCCTTTTTGATGATCTACGCATTGCTTAGAAGTGTTGAGAGATTGGCAATAAGCCCATCAAAAAGGGCTAGGGACTTTCAGAGGGTTATTCAATCATATAAAAATGGAGAGCCTATTGAGGTAGAGGGATTCTTAATCTTGAGACCTCCTCCCAATGTGCCGAAAGATGGTGCCTATTACCTTCTCTCCCCATTATCTCCAAGTGAGCTCCCAAAGACCTATATCAGGCCTTATGTAGTGATAAAGATTACTGAAAAGAGCAGAATAAATGCAGAGCTGAAGAGCGGGGAATATGTTAAAATTAGGGGCATTGTAGATGCATACCCATTTGGAAACATGCGCCTTATACACGTCATCTCTCTGGAAAAAGCTAGCGTTGAGGATTATTGGCTTCACTACAAGGAACTTGCCCTTGAAAAGGAAGAGCTGGAGTACCTCATAGATTCAACAATCAACGCCAATTATGAGCTCAAAAAGGCTATCCTCTATTCTCTCTTTGCTTCCCCTTCTATAGTGGGCGGCAAAAAGGTTTGGGGAGATGGCGTGACTTTTTCTGCAATCAAAAATGATTTCAAAATCATAAAATCTCTCTGGGAGGCTTCAAAGTATCTGATTAACCTTTTCCCAGAGGAGCTGATTTTAAAAAAGGGAAAATCAAAATCCTTTATAGATGAAAATCTTGATCTTGACTTTCCTTTCTTCCTTAGAGGAGGGAGGTACTACTCGCCCTCGAACAAAAGTCTCCTTAGAAAAGAGATTCCAGTTGCGGAGTGGGCTAGGGATTATTTTGAGAAAAAGCAGGCAGTCTTTTTGACTCCAAAGATGTATAAGCGGATTTCTCCAGAGGATCCTTTAGCTTACACTTCCGAAACACCCTTCATTGTAAATGAGCGCATAGGATGGGAGAGAAACCGGGAGCTGGAGCAGCTTGTTCCTAATCTTCTGGCCACCATTTTTTTGAAAAAAGAAAAAATACCTTCTCTCAGCCCTTCTGATAAGACTGTGGAAAAGTTTAGAGAAAGATTTGAAAGATGGATTTTTAGAAATGCCAGAGAGTATGGGGAGAAATTCGATGCCTTGAGGCTTAAGGGGATGATATTCGAAACCAACATGAGATATCTCTTAAGCCTCCGTCTCTTAGGATCAATAGCAAGATTTGAAGGTGAAATAAACAACAGAATCATAAGCGACGTTATAAATATGAACCAGGAGATAGTGGACATGTGGATAAACGAAATCTCTGAAAGAGAAATGTTGAAGGCGCTGGAGATTTATGAGAAATATATTGAACGGGACTTTAGAAACAAACGCTTAGTAATGGCTTTGAGAGTTTTTATGGACTTGGAGGCTGTTTCTACGGATGGATCCGTTAGTAGAGAGGAGTTTTACAATGCTCTGGTGAAGTATGGATTTAAGCCGTCATATGCGGAAGAGATTATAGAACGCCTCATTGCCGACGGATATCTCTACGAGCCGTTTATAGGTAGGCTGAAGATGATAAAGCCGGAGTAGGTGGGAAAATGTCAAAAAAGTTCATAAAACGCAGAGAACAGAGAGAAAAGAAAAGGATTGCTCTCGAGAGGATAGATATTCTTTTTAGTTTGGCTGAGAGGGTTTTTCCCTATGATAGAGAGCTGGCGAATCGTTATGTTGAGATAGCCTTAGCAGTCCAACAAAAAGCCAAAGTTAGAATGCCAAGAAAATGGAAGAGGAGATATTGCAAGAGATGTCATTCCTTTCTTGTTCCCGGTGTTAATGCCAGAGTCAGACTAAGACAGAAAAGAATGCCTCATGTTGTTATAAAATGCCTAGAATGTGGGCACATAATAAGATATCCATATTTGAGGGAAAAGAAAGAGCGGAGAAAGAAGAAAGAGGCGGAAGGAAAATTAATACAAAAAGGCAGAAAGATTATTAAAGAAAAACCAAGCGAAGACTAACCTTTGCAGCACTTCTCTTTCTTTTCTACCAGCACTATCTCTTTAAAGCCGGTATACGGCCAGAGAACTTTTGGTATCTTAACCGTTCCGTCTTCCTCTTGGAAGTTTTCTACTATCGCAACTATTGCTCTTGATGTTGCTATCGCTGTAGAATTCAGAGTGTGAACGAAGCGCGGCTTTTCGTTGGGTTTATCCCTAAATCTTATGTTTAGCCTTCTTGCCTGCCATTCTGTACAGTTTGAACAGCTTACAACTTCTCTAAACTTTCCTTGCGCGCTCATCCATGCTTCAATATCATACTTCTTTGCTGCAACATAACCCAAATCGCCGGTACATATGTTGACAACTCTGTATGGGATTTCAAGGGCTTGGAAGATTTCTTCTGCATTTTGGAGGAGCTTTTCATGCCATTCCCAGCTTTCCTCTGGCCTTGAGTACACGAACTGTTCGACCTTATGGAACTGGTGCACCCTGAATATTCCCTTAGTGTCTTTTCCAGCGGTTCCTGCTTCTTTCCTGAAACATGGGCTAACCCCAGCGTAGAGGAGAGGCAGGTCTTTTCCATCAAGGATCTCATTTGCATGAAGGCCAGCAAGTGGATGCTCTGAGGTGGGTATTAAATAAAGGTCTTCTCCTTCCACTTTATAGATAACATTCTCGAAGTCATCAAAGCTTGTGACTCCCTCTTCGACATACCTTCTGACCATATATGGGGGTATTACTGGAATGAAACCTTTTTCAATGAGCTTGTCGAGAGCAAACCTTATCAATGCCAGATCAAGGATGACGATTTCGTTTAAGAGGTAGAAGAACCTTGAACCGCTAACCTTGGCGGCTCTCTCAAAGTCGGCTCCTCCAAGTTTGGGTAAAAGGTCAGCATGAAGCTGAGGCTTCCATTCGATTACCTCGTACTCCATCTTTCCTTGACTCTGCTCCAGAAAGTTCTCTAAGTGACCTTTCCAGACTCTTGCCTTGCCCCAGAATTTTATTGGAACGTTTTCTGTATCGTCTTTTCCTATGGGGACGCTCTCGTGGGTTATATTAGGGAGACGCCAGAGGTAATAGTCAATTTTTTCTCTGATTTCTTTGTTTTTCCTCTCGATTTCTTCAATTTGCTTTGCTATCTCGTTGCTCCTTGCTAAAAGTTCATCTACAGGTTCTCCTTCTTTTTTCCTTTTACCTATCTCCACGGCAAGCCTGTTTCGTTCTCTCCTGAGGAGGTTAATTCTCTTTAGGTTATCTCTCCACTTCTTATCAAGTTCAAGAATTTCGTCTATCCATTTGAGCTTCTCTAACTCCCTACGCTTTATTAGGTCGCTCTTTACCAAATCTGGATTTTCACGGATGAGCTTTATATCAAGCATTCCTTTCACCTACCCTAAATAACGGGGGGTTTATTTAAAAAGTTATTTGGAAATTTAAAAGCGGAACAAGATAACATCCACTTCTTCTCCTTCCTCCAGTATCTCGACATTTTCTGGAACCTCTGCAAATCCGTCCGCTTCTATAAAGCTTGTAACTGCTCCACTTCCTTTTAAAATTGGTTTGGCGAATTCTCCTTCCAGTTTAACCGGTAAAAACTGCCTCCTCCCCTTCACGGAAAACACTTTATGGGCTAACCTTTTTTTGGTTCTGTCGGCTTTGAACTCCCCTCCCAGGAGCTTTCTAATTAGTGGTGCAACAAGAAGGGTAAAGTTTGTTAGACATGAGGTTGGATATCCAGGAAGCCCAAAAATTGGTTTCCCCTTTATAACTCCGATTATTGTTGGCTTGCCCGGCTGTATGGCTATTCCATGCACCTTTATCTCACCGAGCTCCTCTATTATTGAGGCCGTTAGGTCTCTTGTTCCTCCGCTTGCTCCGCCGGATAGGATTATTATATCGTATCTAAGCCCCTCGAGTATTTTCTCTTTCAGGCTTTCCTCGTTATCTCGAGCTATTCCAAGGAAATAAGCCTCGCCTCCAAGTTCTCTAACGGCATCACTTACAGCCCTTCCGTTGATATCGTAAATTTTTCCACATTTAAGATCTTCTCCGGGCAAAATAACCTCATTTCCCGTGCTGATTACTGCCACTTTAGGCTTTGCAAAGACTTTTACCTTGTTTATTCCTACGGCCGAGAGAAGGGCGGTTTCCTTAAACCCCAGTTTTGTTCCTTTCTTTAGAAGGAGTTTTCCTTTAGGAATATCGGTTCCCGCTTTCATTACACCGGCTTGAGGATACATGGGTTTGGAGATTACTATCTCGTCTCCCTTTCTCTCCACTATCTCAAACTCTATCACGGCATCTGCGCCTTTTGGTAGGACTGCTCCAGTTGAGATGTAAACCGCTTCCCCTTTCCCAAGTTCGATTTGGGGCTTCTCTCCGGCGTGAACTTCCCCAATTACTTTAAGAACTGCCGGGTTGCTCTCGCTTGCATTCCACGTATCTTGGCTTCTCACTGCATATCCATCTACTGTGGCTCTATCAAATGGAGGTACATCTATAGGGGAGCTTATATTCTCTGCAAGAACCTTCCCAAGGGCCTCCTCCAAGGTCACATCTTCAATTTTCGGCTCGAGCGGTAGGGAGTTAATGACGTTTAGTGCTTCTTCAAGAGGAACAACTTTCAAAAATGCCATTTTATCACCCAGATAAAGAAGGAGAAAAGAATTAATAAAATTGTTGGGAGATTATGAAGTTCACCACTCTTCTTCCTCGTCCCAATCCTCATCCCACTCTTCTTCAAAATCTTCTTCCCACTCTTCCTCTCCCCATTCCTCTTCATCCCAGTCCTCGTCCCAATCTTCGTCCCATTCTTCCTCTTCAAAGAGCTCTTCTTCCTCTTCATACTCTTCGATCTTTTTTTTCTTTGGAGGTTGCACCTCTATCACCTCCACCCCCTTCTGGGGGCAGTTTTATCTCCGCAACTAAGGTTTATAAACTTTATCAAAAAATTTCCTCGGTTTTTATCCCTTGGTTTTTAAATTCGGGTGGTTTCCTCCTTTTCTGTGTTTTCCCTAATGTTTTTAATATTCTCCTGTGATGTATTAATCATGAGGGTTGCGGTTGTTACTGAGAATGCAAGGGTTTACTATCTTGCAACAAAGATCCTGCATGAATATAAGATCCCTTTTTACAGCCTCAGGCTTACCGATAGAATTCCCTTTGATGTCGAAGTTGTTCTAACGAGTGTAGAGGAGTATGATAAAATTAATTTTCCAGTAAAGATAGCGGTTATAAATGAAAACTTCATAGATGAACTGCTGGCGAGGCTTGAGGGGAGAAAAAGGTTTAAGAATGTATACATTGCCATAGACCCCGGGGAGAGACCCGGGGTGGCCGTTGTTGCAGACAATCGGGTAATCGAGGTTTATCACCTTAAGAGCCCTAAAGATGTTGGTACAATCTTGGAGCTTTTGGAGAAGTACCCAAAGGCAAAGATTAAGATAGGGCATGGGGCAAAGAGACATAGAGTATTAATGCTTAAAAGCCTGGCTGCAGTACTTGGCGAGGGATTTCCTATTATCCTCGTGAATGAAAGGGGTACAACTCCGAAGGTTGGAGGGATAGACGTTTCCCATGTACAAGACATAGTTGCCTCGATAAATATAGCCTTAAGAGACGGGAGAGAGGTTAAATTAGGGGAGCTTATCCATGCCGGCGAGCCTACAAAGGGCGAGATCGAATACATAAAAACCCGCAGTCGAGAGCTGAGCAATGGTAAAATAACAATTTCATCAAAGCTTGCAAGGGAGGTTGCCAAGGGTAACTTAACTCTAGAAGAGGCTATTGAAATTCATAAAAAGAAAAAAGGTGATAAAAAATGATTTTTGGGAAAGAGGAGACTAAAGAGGAAATAAAATTGAGGGTTGCTGAGGCATTAAAGCGAGATGTTGGTAGAGGAATAGTTAGGTTTGATAAAAAATATCAAAAGCAGCTCGGCGTTGAGCCGGGAGATATAGTGGAACTGGAAGGAGAGCGTAAAACTGCAGCGATAGTTGAAAATGCTCATCCCGATGACAGAGGACTTGATATAATAAGAATGGACGGCTATATTAGGAGAAACGCGGGAGTTAGCATAGGGGATTACATCGCCGTGAGGAAAGCGGAAGTTCAAGAGGCTAAAAGAGTCGTTTTGGCGCCGGCACAAAAAGGGGTCTATCTCCAGATTCCGGGAGAGTTAGTTAAAAGAAATCTCCTCGGGAGGCCAGTTGTTAAAGGAGACTTAATAGTGGCAAGTGGCAGAGAAACAGAATTTTATACAGGTTCTCCATTTGATGAGCTGTTTAGAGGGTTTTTTGAAAGCCTTCCTTTAGGATTTGGTGAGCTTAAGTTCATTGTTGTGAACACTACTCCAAAGGGAGTCGTTCAGATAACCTACAACACCGAGATAGAGGTTCTTCCGCAGGCAGTGGAAGTGAAAGAGGAGAAAGTACCTGAGGTTACTTACGAAGACATCGGTGGTCTTAAAGATGCCGTTCAAAAGATTCGTGAAATGGTAGAACTTCCATTAAAGCATCCAGAACTTTTTGAGAGATTAGGAATTGAGCCGCCTAAGGGTGTTTTGCTTTATGGGCCGCCTGGGACGGGTAAGACTTTGCTTGCTAAGGCTGTTGCTAATGAGGCGAATGCTCATTTTATTGCAATCAATGGGCCGGAGATAATGAGCA
>Ga0190315_1000241_pt1 | contig 33128 bp, 51 predicted proteins | sample 48701101_MG_FD_161673 | JGI IMG/M metagenome (GOLD analysis project Ga0190315, IMG submission 161673) | Hydrothermal vent sediment bacterial communities from Southern Trench, Guaymas Basin, Mexico - 4870-11-0-1_MG | ecosystem: Environmental > Aquatic > Marine > Hydrothermal vents > Sediment ...
GCTCATCTATGGCAGACATAAGCGCAATTTCTCTATCTGATCCATTGCCCGTTCTCGCACACCAATCTTTGAGTGTTTTAAGTCGTTTTTTGATTTCTGCTTCAGATTTCATTCTGAATGCAACCTCCGCCACACCATAACGTCTGTGTTCTCTCCAAATCCATCTCGCCATTTCTGAGAGTACTAATACCTATGTTTCATAGCTGCTCGCATCATTTAAACAGTGTTGTTCGTGTCATTCAAGTGTCCACTGCAATGTTTCCATATTTGTCAACCGTTCAACAAGTTCTGGAGACACTTGTAAAGCATCAAATATCTCCTCTCGCTCGTATCCGTGCATGAACATCTCCACAAATTCGAGAAGACATGCACAGTATGTTCTGTCAAAAGAGCTTTCAGCAATGGCTTTTTCTATTCGTTCGTTTCCAAGCAAAACCACTTTACGTACACCGTTCGCGATACCCAGCAATTCTGCCAACAATTTTTCATGTTCGTTTTCGGTTGTCATGTTTTGTGCCTCATTAATAGCCCGCAACGGAATCGAACCGAGACCAGCGCAACGCACAGGCATCCAATCGGGCTTTGATGTGTTTTCTTGTGAACAATACTCATCGATGCACTGATCCCTTATGTCACCTGAACTGATCATAATCCCTAATCTTCCGATTGAGCCAAATAAAAAACGGTCGTGGATATTGATCCCACGCATGCTCAAGCACATACTGAATTACTGCTGCATCATTGGTGGGATTCTCTTCCAATACTTTCTGCAGCCCAGCTCGAAATTCCATATCCAACATAAGTATTCTCTAAATGTGTTTGTTTGTGTCATCGAGACGATTGTTTGGTGTATCCGTGTTCGGTACACCACGGGGGATAGATGGTTCAGGACCTGGTTTTCCGCGACCGCTTGCTTTCTTCCAAACAATGTCATCAGTCATAGTGCCGCCCTTATATTCCGAGCTCTTCTGCGAGTTCCTCGAAATCCCGAATTTCAGCATCGTCTCTTTTCCCTTCTTCGATTTGCTCCAAGATGTCATCATCAATGTCGGTCTCTGCCTCACATACGTATAGATCGATGAGCTTCTTGAGTATCTCGGCTTCCCGCCGAGTCATCCTGTCAGGCACGCTTATGACTGCATGTCTGTTCGATGGGAGCGGGATACGTGCGTTTATGTTCATGTTATTCATTCTCCATTGTCTCTAAAAGATGTTTACACTTCATTAAAATTCGATATAATGTTACATGATTATCTATAATAATGTCCATAATTTCTGAGAGCGATTCATTATTTTTTTCGGATGTCTCAAAATTATCACCTACGCTGATCGCTGTTATCACGATTTTGATTTTTCGTCTATCGCTCATCATCACCTCTTGGACATCCATATTTCGAGTTCGTTAGACACACTAAATGCCTATCATGATTCCAATCATGCGGACTGAAACACGATCGATTCAAACATTCTTCTTCCTTGATATATAAATCAATTGCGTTTGAATGCCCGAATTTCTCTTTAAGTTTTTTAGTCCATTTTATGTACATTTTTAACCTCCTTCCGTCAATCTTATTCTGTCTTTGGTTCAAAGTATCTTTCCAACCATCCGTCCCACCGGATCACGTACCACGTACGATCCAGCCAGTCGTCTCCGTAACGAGACCTGAACCATGTGTCTGCAAGTTCGAGAGGGGTGAATTCCAAATTAGCCGAGTCCTCGAACCCGTCTGCCTTCGCCCATGCTCGAATATCTTCTTTGCTCATTTCATAGGGATAGATATCGTACACCTCTGTGATCTCGACTTTCCCGAGAAAGTGCGCGTAGTACCATGATAACTCGAATGATATATTATATGGTTCAAGTTCAACTGATGCCGGATATCCATAAGCATTAATACGATAGGAGATTTCTTGCCGTCCCTCGAACGTTGTTTTCCTCAATGGCTTGGCAGTGATCCGCTTACGTTGCTCGTTATACATGCTACAAATATTACCAACCTTGATTCGATTATTCGCTCGTGTGGTCTGCCTCTTGCACCCCGATAGCAGATCATCGAGCCACATTTCTTGAAAGCTTAATGCTGGCATGATTCACTCCTCCTCGATCTTTACAACTTGTTTCGTATCATAGCATTGGCATCCCCATCTTGGTTCGCCGCAAAATAAACAGATGTCCGTATTGATGATCCAAACCGGCTCTATGTCTCCTTCTTTATAGCACGTGGTTCGTAATTTTTGCTTATTGGATCTCATAACTCTGCATCCTCTTCAATTCCATCGATTGTGTCATGTCCCATCCAATCCACCCGTCCGTGTTCCAATCACAATTCCGTTTTTTCGCTTCGATGTCACCTCTTTTCTCGTCACACCATTCTTTGAGTCGGTCGCATTGCGTCATGACTACATACGAGCATGGCGCGATTTCACAAGTGTCACATGGAGAGGCGGGATTCATCTTTGCCTCGCGTGATGTATCCCCGGTACCAGCGGATTGCTGCTGCCGGATTCTCTTTGAGCAGATTCCGCCCAAATTTGCTTTGCATCGCTATGTTGCGGATACGTTGGTGTAGTTTGCAGCAGCATTTCTGTCGATAGTGTTTGGGAGAAAAGACTCTTCCACATACCAGACACTTCTTCGGTTCGCGCCACGCTTTCATCATGCGATTGCTTCCAGCTGATCGAGTCTTGCGTTGGTGTCGCGCAAGGACAATGTCTTCGCTATTCTCGGCGCGTTGATTCCGATCTGCTCCAGTGTCGCCGCCATCGCACATTTGATCGTGACCCTGACCTCGAGTATGTCAGTGAGATCATAATCATCATCTATGTCTACTGTGATGCCTTTCTCGCCTTTCAGAGTCACCGTCATGATTCTACCATCGTCCGTATCAACTTGTTGCACCTTGTCGACTCGTAAGTCGCATTCGATGTTATTGTTGTTCATAATCTTCCTCCTTTGGCAGCCTGACGTTCTTGTGACAGTCGGGGCATGCCACCCATGCGGGGTAATGTTTCGAGCCTTTGTAGTCCCATTCGCGTCCGCATTCAGGGTTCGTGCATTTCAGCTTCATTGATAGTATTATTATCAACGGGGATACTTAAACTTTCCGGCTCATCGGCATCCTGGTTGGGGCTGATGTCGATGGTAGGTGGCTCTGGTTTCGAGGAGTCGGGAAGAACAAACTCGATCTGCACATTCTGCTCAATGTCCTGCGTGGTTTGCTCGCCCATGAGAGATCGCAGTTCCTTGATCAGCATGACAAGGTCTTTTGTGTTCTTTGGGGTAATGTCTTTTGCGGCTTGAATCTTCTCCCAGAGCATGTTGAAGATCATGAGCCGTATCTCTTTCCAGTCATCTTCCATCTTTTGCTGGATGTCCTGGATGAGTGCTTCGTTGCGTTTACGGAGACGGGAGTCCCAGTTGTATTTTGTGCTCCATAATTTGACTGTAGATTGCGCCACCCCCAGCTCTTGTGCAGTCTGTGCGTAACTGCGGTTCACAAAGTATATCTCAAACGCTTGCAACTGTTGGGGAGATTCCGGTGCCGCTGGCATGGAGTGATATATACAAGTCGGCGATTAAAAAGTTTTGCGCAATATTTATGAGCACTGGAAGTGAGATTGTGTGGCATGCGTCGGCGCGGATCGGCTGGGCACGGCTGATTCTGAAAACGGACATGGCGCCGACGCTAGCTATCTCGATTCACGAGATATATCTCTCCTGGAGATATTCCAACTGTGCCTCGTTGTCGCCATCAAAAAGGTCGAGCACTTTTCCAGACTTAGTGTGACGTGTCTGCAAGCCCATTGCTTTGAGAGATCTCCCCAAACGTGTTGATGTGCTGCGATCTCGATCCCACCCCAACATGTCGAGCAATTCACTGACATATATGAACACCCGCCCCCCTGTGAGAGTTCCGGAAGTTTGTTCTGCAAGTTCATTTATCGCCGCAACGATTTCAGCCTCAGTTGATTGACGATCATCTGCTTTTCTTGTTTGCATCGATTCTTCGAGCATCTTCTGAAGATTCTCTTTCGCTTCGTTGTCGAGTAAGCGAGATATCGTGAATAGAGGCGAATACAGTTCTCTTATCCGTCCATCATCACTTTGAGGATATATAATTTTGTGTTTATGAAGATTAGTGAATCTGAACCATAACAGCATGCTCCGCAATCGCAGACCATCTGATTGGGTGAAAAGATCGTACTTCGGTCTTGCTTTCCGCATCCGGAATTCGATGGATCGAGATGCAAGTGTTGGCAAAACAATCTTGGTTCCCGAGAACGCTTTGAATCCAAACAGATCGAAAGAAGTGGGCATCCAATCCTCCCCCTGTTTTTCTGCGCGCATCGCCCCGATTCCCCGTTTGTACCCCGCCAACAAACAAGCATAGATCGCCTGCCCTGACTCAGTGTTTGTGCCGATCTGGTGTTCTGCTTCATCGATGCAGAGCGTGAGCCGCCACATTTCGATTGCCCGGAAGATTGCCGCCGGTGTGACGGATGCGAGACCATAAGCTCGATATGCCGTCTGCCGGATGGCTTCGAGCACCTGTGTTTTTCCGGAACTCATCGGAGCGATGAGGGCAAGATATGGGCATGTGTGGAAATCATCCACGAGCCAGGATGCCATTACCCACGCAGCAAGTGTGTGATATTCCTGTTCCCGTAAGACGATATGATCACGATAGAAATCCAGGAGTTCATCGTATATTTCCATCGGCTGCGATTCGATTGGCTTTTCACCGAGTAGCCACACTGGTTTTTCAAGTTCAGTAGGATAGTTCGCTTTAAAAGAGTTTTTTCTACCACACCCCGGATTTGTGCATATTACCGGTTTTGCACCTGCGCGTGATATCTTGTCATCGCCGCAGAACATACAGGAATATAGAAACATGGGATTGTATGCAAGGATGTTGCCTTCTTGCGCAGGCTTCACGTACTTCAATTTGTTGTTCTCAATGTACACTTCTGCGCCGCCTCTGAATTTGCGTTCGTCATCAGGTAATATGAGATCGATGATGCCTTTTTCGTATAGAGAGAAAAGAAGAGAGGTGGGTGCCGCGTCATATACCATCGCAGGAATGCCGTTGTTTTCCTGCCGCATTGCTTTTGTCAGCGTATTTGTTGCACGATCATCAAGATGATCCGCAAGGGCTTGTCTGAATTCGGATGGTTTGAGGATTTCGAACCTTGTATAGCCATCACTATCGGTTGTGTTTGTCGAGTCTATCATGTTCTCACCATATCTCTTCTTCCCACCATAATATATGGTGAGAGGTGGACGCGGCATCCCGCGTCCAGAAGAGTGTACATGGGTATTATGTTTTGTGAGTATATAAACTTTTGCAATCTCGAGCAGAGATGTTGAGCGGTGACACATAAAGTGACACTTCTTTTTAAAAAAACGATGTCGGTAGAAGGGTAGGGTGACACTTCTAACAGAGGTGTCACCAAAAAACGCTAGCTGGTGACACGTGACACTTTTTCTCTAGTGTAGTTGAATAAAAATTTAATACTAGGTAAGTGTCACATAGCACGTATACACGTGTCTCCTTATACCCCCCGAAATAAGTGTCACGTGTCACCTCACAGTCTCCTGCTATTGATTTCATGGTGACACCTGTTTTTAGGTGTCACCCTTACAGTCGCTCGATATCGATTCGTGAGTCACCACGAAGTGTCACCAGACTCATGAAGATGATGCAAAACCATAACAATATATTAATTAAAATAAAAATCAATGAGGATATTAGTCGAAAGACGTGACAAAGGGAATCGGTTGACACCACCTGGTAGTCGAATAGATTTGTTTGACGTGGCAGAAGGATAATCGACATAGGAAACTCACGAAAAAGTCTGTCGGTATGTGGTTGCGAGACAACGGATACGAGGTCGGTCAGCGTAGGTGGAAAGATAAGCATGGCGAATGGGCGTGATTGGAATGGTGGAGAGATGTCTGTTAGATGTCTCAGAAATGTCTCAGAGATATCTCGGAGATATCGCACAGAACATCGAAACCTTTGTAACATGTCGCACTGAGGGAATAATGTATGACTAAAATACAAGTGGACATACCTGACGCATGGTTGGATGACCTCAGAAGAATCTTCGATAAGCGTGTCGGAAGCACAGAGATACCTATTGCGAACTGCCACTTGGTTCGGTGGTGTGTTGAGCAGTATAGGAAAGGCGCTTCTTTAGGAACTTCGGAGGACATTCCAGAAACTCATGAGGCACACGAAGAGACTCCATACAATCCGGAAGATGACATTCCGATAGATGAATGGATGGAGATGCGAAGAACCGAAAACCTTTGAGATATCCCGGTAGTATCTCCGGGAATATCTCAGATATTTATCAGCACATTGTTATGTTTTATCCCGAAAAACCAGTCCACGCACATGTGGAACGGATCGTCAACACCTTGCTCGAAGACGATCATAGATATGATGCGCAACACATCATCGAGTGCGTGATGTCGATAGTCCCTGATATCAAAATAGGATCGACCCACAACCGGTCGATAGCTGCTGCCGCGGTGTGGTTGGCAAGCCAGATAGGTTGCGTTTTGTACGATCCGATTTGGGATGGTGTGGATTTTCCTCGATGGACACAGCTGGAAATCAGCAAAGCGGCAGGCGTAGCGAAAATGACGATCCGTAACGCTGCGAGACAGCAATTCCGCAGAGATGGTTGACGCCATGTTATTTTTTTAGTTATAACTAAAAAACGAAACCCGCGCTCACAAGTTTTTTACAGACACAGCGCAAGAAAACCCCGATGCTTTAGCATGGGGAGGATGTCAAAAAAAGTTTGTATATTAGCGAGTAACACCACATTCTTGTTTTGGTACGATCCGGATAGCGGATGTGACGAGATCAAGATTTGTTTCGCATCGTTCCTGAAACGAAAGGATTTTTCGATGTTTCGCGATCAGCGATCAAATCTTGATTGCGTATATACCCAACAGAAAGGTTTATATACCCACAAGATGATGTACAATCAGAGAAGGAAAACGCGAAACACACCGCTGACCGCGGCGCCAGATCCCTTCCCCACCAGATCCCTGCGGGGATATGACGGGTCGCACAAAACAAGAGACTACACACGACACCAAACGACTTCTTCTTTTTTTGATCGGCAGATACGCATCTGTCCTGATGAGTCACGACATAACGAAATCAGAAAAGGAGGTCCAACAACATGATAAGTACAACAACAACCCCGGTGGACTGGAAACCCGGGAAAACAATCCAGCAGGACAATTACTATCGCCCGAGTGGCATATACATTCCACCAGACCCCGAGCTTGATATCGGGGTCTAATTTTTTGCCCCTTCGGCGTATGGCAGGCGCCGGAGCACGTTATCCCCCTGTGGGCACAGGGGAGATCGTGGCTGCGGAAGTGGTGCTCTGCAGTCGTCTACAGTGTCGAACGGACGCGGACTGGTCCCCCGCAAGCGTTCTCTTGCGTGCAAGTCGCAAGCGGCGCATGCTCCAATGGAGCAAGGAGAAGAAAACAATGTCGGAAGACAACACACAGAAAACAGTCTCGGAAGAGACAATAGCGTCAATCGTTGACGCAGCAACGCACATCGCAGAAGACAGTGACGCGATGAGAAAGAATCTGATTGCAGTTGCGGAAGCACTGCAACCAATAATCGAGAGAGCAGGAATTAGATTTGGCTCGCTCGAAGATTCTCAGATGTGGAGTACATATCCTGAAGACCCATACGCCGTCACAAAACGTATCGGCATTCGCAAAGTGTATGATGGTTGGATGATCGGGATAGAGAGTACAGAACTATCGCGGGAATGGTGGGATGGATCAAACTGGTGTGGATATGCTGATCCATTCCAAGAATCCGCCTTCGATCACGGTGCAGCGAGAATTCTTCCATTCTCAAGAGTGTCACGTGAGAACATCGAGAAAGCAATCGAGCGCCTGCCCGCCTTCATTGATGCATACGCGGCAGAACTGAAGTGCAGACATAAGAGGTATGCAGATATGCGGAAGAAAGCGGAGCAGATCAGGGCAGTCTTGGAGGAGACAGCGTAGGCGGGATAACCCGTCTACATTTTCAAGAGGTGAGAACAATGAAAAAATATACAGCAGAAGAAATTCTCAAAATGAAATTCACCGGCTATGTTCGCGGTGAATATTTCTCAGGGGAATGGCTCGATGGCTCAAGTATGTGTGGATATCCGATCTATTACGTTGAGGATGGCGTGATAGACGAGTATGGCGAGTTCTCTGAAACTGGAGAACCGACTGACTGCGAATATGCGGGAGATTTGTGTATGAGGCATTACTGCACATGGTTTGAGATCATCGAAGGTGAGGCGGAGCAACCCGCCTGACTTTTTGAGGTGATGAAGATGAGAGAAGATGTAGAAAGACTACAAGGCAAAATAAGCAGCCTGGAAAAAGAACTGGACAGAATGCGCACCCAGTGCATCCACAGTGATGAACTGGGGCGATGCAAGTTAAACGATGCGTCGTGTCCGTTCTACGGCTGCGATTGCTCACAGTCGTATGAAGACGGCGTGAAAGAGGCAAAGGAACGAGGATTCGAGGGGTTCTGAATAGGCGGAGCAATCCGCCTAAATTTTTCGAGGTGAAGAAATGAGCATAAAAGAACGGTTGTTAGAACTTCCGTCACCTGCCCAGGTCAATTCTGGGTCAGAGTGGCGGAACATAGTATGTGCCGTATGTTCGAGATGTTTTGAACACGCGAACAGTGCGCCGCATAACAACTATCACTCTTGCCTCTGCCCGCTCTGCAGAGCAGAGATTGAGCAGTGTAAAGACGATGATGAAGTGAATGATGTCATCGATCGTCTGTGGAAAGAAGCTGATGATCGAGGTGAGGTTTGCGCCGAATACAGCTACTATGCTGCACTCGAAGAAGAAAAACTCATCAAAGAGGCAAATAGGTGAAATACATGTCAGGCAAACCCACACGTCCGCGTCCGTCTCAAATCTTCTGGTGCCGTGAATGTGGAAGGCAGGGCGACATCAATGATATGTTTGAGTCAGGGAATGACTGCTGCATTGCTACAGTCATCGATGACCTCGAGAGGTAAGCATGACAGGGCAGCAAACTCAAGACCTGCTCATGCTGGTCGGCTGCCTGGCGGTTCTGTGGCTCTTTGGCTTTCTGCCCTTCTTGGGATTCCTGTTCACCGTTGCGGTGGCGAACTCGATCCAGGAGTGGCGGAAAGCCCATTAATTTTTTTTGCAAGACTTTTATCACTTCCTAAATATGTTTAGTCTTCGTAAATCGCCTGTGTGGCGCGATCTTTTCAGCCATGTTATGCACTGCACTCATCCGAGATCGCCGCATAGGCGGGCTGCTGCGAACCCCGTTTCTGCGCCTCTCGTCACCCGCCACACTTCTCCCGCCTGTAAAATAATCACTCCCCAATAATATTTAGTTTCGGATAAAACTATTTCCGGTCAATTCTATCGCCTCATATCAATATTTAGTTCTCATTCGCAAAAGTAATATTGTTTGTTTTTTATAATTCCCAAGTTATATTTGTTTTTTTATAAAAAGAAAAAAATAAAAAAGAAACCCGTCCGTCTTGGGCATTCCAGCTTTCGTGGCATCTGACAGCTTTTATATTTCAAATTTTTTAAAATCCCCGCCGGTCTTGGGCATTCCAGAACCATTTCATCTTGACATCTTTATATTTTCAAAATCAAAAAACTGGTGCTGGCTTGGACATTCCAGGATCGCTCCCTTCTGACATTTTTTTCGCATTTGTCCGGATTGTGAAAAATCTTTCCGCCTGCATCACAATCTCCGCACAATTTTTCACCGTCCTGTGTGCACACCAAAAAGTTTATATACTCTCGAGATGAATTGTGTTTAAAGGAGGTATAACAGAATGCCCAGACTAAAATCGAAGATTGCGGGGCGGATCGTTCTTGCCCTGCGTGGAAAAGAAACCATAAGTGATGAAGACATCGATGAACAGCTTCATGCTCTCGACATTTGGGGACAGCGTTCAATCGATGAGTACCACGAGATGCTGAAAGCGCAGTATCTCGAGCGGACCCCGGGCGGATGGACTCTGAAGCCCGAGTCACGGAAAGATGCAGAGATCGTGATCAGAGTCTCTCCTGCACAAAACGCGGGTGAGGTCATGAGGCGGCTGGATGTCGTGTTGAACCAATTCCGCCCACTGATCACAATCGAGATGGAGGTGTGAATGACATATCAATACTATATCACGCCGAACGGCACAGGACAGTTCGAGGAGGCCACGCCGTTCGAGCGTAAAATCCTGAATACTATCAGGGAGAAAGTGAGACGAGACGGACAAGCGTGGGTTCGTATCGATTAGGAGGTTGGACAACATGGAAGGTGAGAACATGAAATACTTGACAGACGTAACAAAAATGCTTCCAGTCGTGGAAGCGAAACCGAATGTCGCGGAGGAGAACAAGGCGATAGCGAAGATGGGTAAATACTCGTGGCATAGAATATCTTTCTTCGACCACGAGGCATATTACGCCTGCATCGATGGAGATACGTGCACAGTCATACGTGTCATCGGTGAGGATGGAGATATGCAACTCGGCTGTGCTTGTGGCAAAACCAACGACTCGTTCTGCGAGCATCTGTACGCGTTCAGGATGCTCAAAAACCCACCACAGGGAAAACCGGAGCGGTGGCTCGAGGGATGGTTGCTTGATGGCGAGGGATGGCGTCTCAAGAACGGACAGCTTGCACCTCCGCGAAAAGAACCGGAGGTAGTGGCAGAACTGCCACCGCTTAACATTCCTGACAGCGAAGATGTGGATGGGCAAGATGCAGAAGCGCGGAAGGCACACATCTGCAAGGGGTGCGGTGCGGAATTCGCTGACATCGATGCATTGCTGGCGCACATCGAGACCTGCGATGCTGTGAATATGGCAAAAGCACGCAAAGTAGAGGAGAAAACCAATTCTCTTAAACGGGTACAAGGACTTGCCGAGCGAGTCGGGATGATCGAGGATGGTGAGGTCGATCCGGACGAGCATGAACCGGTCCCCGAACCAGAACGGAAACCAAGCGTACCAGAACCGAAGCCGACTCCGGAGCCGAAGCCACACATCTGCAAGATATGCGGCAAAGAGTGCAAGGACATTGACGATCTGTTGAATCACCAGGAGAGATGCAAGCAGAAGCAGATCAATGAGAAAGAGGAAGAAACTCTCCCCGCTCTGCTTGCAGACATGGAGTGGTCGGCATCCCAGATCGAGGTGATGCGAAAGACCGTCGCAGTCGGAACAACGATGGAAGAATTCGCATACTTCCTGAATGTCGCGAAGGCTGCCGGATTGAATCCATTCCTCCGCGAGGTGTACTGCTGGAAATCCGAGAGGACTGGGCAGCTGACAATCGCAACCGGCAGAGATGGGTATCTCGCCATCGCAAAACGTGATCCGAGATTCCGCGGGCTACAGTCAATGGAGGTCTGCGAGAACGATGAATTCGAGATGGAGTTCGTTGGCGGGCAGCTGACCATCAAGACTCACAAGATCGTTGATTTCAAGAATCGCGGAAAAGTGATCGGTGCATGGGCGAGAGCAGAATTCGAGGGGCAGGACCCGATTGTGGCATACGCATCGCGGGATGAGTACGACACAAAAAAGAATGTCTGGATCAGAAACCCGTCAGCGATGATGCGGAAAGTCCCTGAGGCAATCGTTCTGAAGCGAGGGGCGGGCATCAGCGGGCTTGTGACGGAAGCGGAAGTCGAATCGCCGCACATCATTGACGCGGAGGTACTGTGATGGATGAAGCTTTTAGGAGGTAGATATGAAATCAAAACTCGAATCAAGGATTGACACAGAATTTGAACGCATCGGTGTAAAACCATACGTGTATCATATTCGGGTACTGTATCCTGGCAGATACCGCCGTTCGCTCCGGTTATTCGAGGGAATCACAATCGCAACCGAGTCCCCACAGAAAGCCTCTGAACTGAAGCTAACGGTATTTGGATTAGACGATGCTTGTGCATTGCTATATCCCGAGTTTGTCACTGCGCCGTCTGCATGGATGCAGAAAGAACTCGCTTATCGCGGGTTCTATGGGGTAGCCATCTGCAACCGCAAGGATCAATATAGCCGTAAGCGCGGCAGAATCATTGCGAAGGGACGACTTCTGCAACATTTGAAGGAGCAGAAAACATGAACATACCGGACACAAAAGCAGACTGTGTGGCAATCTGCACCGAGCTACGTAACGCGGGATTTGATGAGCATGGCGTGCTGTCCACCATTCCCGAAGCAATATTGATTGATGCGATGCTTCGCCACAATTGGCACACCAGCACGCGGGCAGAATACTTCTCGAGAATCCTGGTTGTGTACAATCATCTCATCGATCAGGGGTATCTCGAGAAGGTTGAAAGAGGGTACAGGCTCACGGGGGAGGACATACGATGACTCAACAAAAGGAGATCAACGCACAATATGCGCGCGAGCGGATCAAGCAGATCGACCGGATGATCGTGAAGATCAAGGCGGCGAGAACCGATGCGATTGCGAGATCGAATCCACAGGCGAACGAGCGCACCCGCGAATTCGAGCAGCGGGAAGCACAGCGATACGAATCCATGCTTGCGGATCTGCAAGCAGAACGGGCGGTGCTCTCCCGCAGAGCGGAAGTTTAATATAGGGTGACATCCAAGTTGAAGTTGTTGTTGGATACCCCCATTACTTCCACGACCTCCATTCCCCATTGGTAGCATGGCGCGGCGTGGGCGTGCTGTGCTGCCGTTTTTTTCTTGTTACAGACACAGCGCAAGAAAACCCCGATGCTTTAGCATGGGGAGTAGTCACGCAAGTATCTCTGATGTGCAGACTATTTTTTTGGAAGTTCCACAGCAACTTTAATAAGCAGCCTCCGATATATCTTTAGTTAAGTGAAGTTAACCATGAAGGAACAACCACGACACGTTGCCGCATACGAGTTTTACCGCGACATGCCAAAACGGAGTTTAGCGAAGGTTGCACAAAAGTTTGGTGTGTCCGAAACTTCGATCAACAAGTGGAATAAGGCGTTCAACTGGCAGGAACGAGTCATGCTGCACGATCAGGAGGTGCAGAAAGGCGTACGAGAAAAGATGATGCCAGAATGGATTGAGACGAAAGCATATCTCCTGAAAGTTGCGCTGGAGCAAGTCAAGAAGGGGCGGGATGCAGGGGTGATCCCGTCTTCCACGCGAGATATGATGGCGGCGATTAAGGAGGCTCGCTCAATCATGGGCGAGACGGATAAAGTCGAAATCACAGGATCATTCCAACACGAAATAACTGCTGATCCCGACGTTTTGAAAACTGCGAACGAACTGGCACGAAAACTATCGCGTAATAAAGATGTATGAACCCGTAACCCCTGCTCTCTTTGCGATCACTGCCAGCCGTGGTAGATGGCAGGCGGCAGATCATCTTTTAATGCTCTCCGATAAATTGGTGCAAATAGCGGCTGGCAAACTTAAGCGATTAATGGTTTTTATGCCGCCCCGCCATGGGAAGTCAGAGATGATCAGCAAGTACTTTCCGGCGTGGTATCTTGGACATCACCCAGATCACAGGATCATCCTGTCGAGCTACGAGGCAGATTTTGCAGCATCGTGGGGGTGGAAAGCGCGTAACATCATCGAAGAGTATGGTAGAGATATCTTCGGCATCTCGGTGGCTTCGGATTCGTCCGCGCGTAACCGGTGGGATATCGCGAATCATGACGGAGGCATGAACACCGCAGGGGCAGGGGGCCCGATCACTGGGAAGGGTGCGCATCTGTTCCTAATCGATGATCCTATTAAGAATTCCGAAGAAGCGCACAGTGAAGTTAAGCGAGATAAGTTATGGGAATGGTACCAGAGTACAGCGTACACCCGGCTTGAGCCAGAGGGCGCGATTATCCTAATCCAGACACGTTGGCATCAGGATGATCTTGGAGGGCGGTTATTGAACGAGATGGAACGTGGTGGGGAACAGTGGGAAGTTCTGAACTTTCCAGCAATTGCGGAAGAAAACGATATACTCGGGCGCAAGATTGGCGATCCGCTCTGGAGTGAACGGTATAACCTCCAATCGCTTGAAAATATCCGGGAGACCGTTGGACAATATTATTGGTACGCGATGTATCAGCAATCTCCGTATACCAAGACCGGGGGCATGTTCGAGCGCGCATGGTTCGAGATCGTTGACACCGTGCCCCCCGGACGACAGGTGCGTTTCTGGGATTTGGCTGCAACCGAAGCGAAACAAGGCAGCGATCCAGACTGGACGGTGGGCGTGCTGATGGTTGAATCAAGTGGTTCGTATTACATCAAGGACGTGGTTCGTGTCAGGAAGAAACCAGGAGATGTAGAGGCGCTCATCAAACAGACAGCACAGATGGACGGCATCGAGACACAAATCTATATGGAGCAGGAACCAGGATCATCAGGAAAAGGTGTGATTGCCACGTACGCCAAACTCCTTTCCGGATATGCATTCTACGGCGTTCCGAGCACAGGCAGTAAGATGGTTCGAGCGCAACCATTGAGCGCAGCAGCATCGAGAGGTGATGTCAAAGTCGTGAATGCGGTGTGGTTGAACGCGTTCTTATCGGAACTCGAATTGTTTCCGAACGGCGCGCATGATGATCAGGTGGATGCCGCCGCCGGAGCATTCTTGCAGCTCAATGCCCCCAATGAAATTGTCGATCTCTCCGACACATTTGAGGGGTACTTCGTGAACTCGCGCGGATAGAAGTTTCCTAAAAAATAGATGCGGCTGCTAAACGAATTTGGAGCCATCCAAAACCAAACCGCATCCATAGTTTTATGTGATGTACTCTCTAATAAGGATATTGCTAAACGAATTTGGAGCGTATTAGATGACACTTCCAACAGAGCTAATATATCGAGCAGCAGGATCACTTACAATTGAAACTGAACCCGCAGACAGCATTTGTGCTGTATGCGGAAAAGAGATCAGCGAGGGTATACCGATCAAAAAAGTGATGAGTAACTCGTTCACGGATTGGAATTTCCTCGCAGACATGACTGCATCACACGTTTGCGCTGCGTGTACCTGGTGCATCAAAGAGCCAAAGATGCGGCGATCACAGTATATCGCAACAGAGAACGAATTACTCTATTTCAAGCGAGAGGACATAGAGACATATCTATTTGATCCACCAGAGCCGCCATTTGTGTTTTTTGTCACAGCCTCATATAAAAAACACGGGTCGTTCCGGGCACGGGTAAATGATTCGCGACATCTTTTTTACATCCAGTTCGAGGATCGGCAAATACTTTTTAGTCCGAATAAGTACCGAGAACTGTTCAATACGATGAAACGAATGTACACGGTATTTAACAAGATGAAAGAGATTGCGAGAGGTGATTACATTCAGAAACGAGTGATGGAGTATGGTCTACAAAAATGGAGGGAAGACGAAGAGATTCTTAAGCAATACAGGGGCTCGCAAGTCTTTGAATTGTTGTTATACGCGCTGAACAAACCAGAAGAGGCGAAAAATGATCGAATGTGAAATACTTGACGAACATCTTAGGGAACATGCCGTAACGCTCATTAATAGTGTGTGGCACGGTATCAACTGGGACAACGTAAGCAGTCGGCGGAGAATGCGCATATATGACGAATTCACGAATAAGATTCGCAGCGCAGCACACGCAGGACGTATAAGCAAGTTCTACGACAAACTCTGTCGTAGCATGGACAGCACCCCCTCGGAGATGTGGGGGATGAACGCGCTGAAGACGATCAAAGACATCGAAGAGAACAAGTACGATCTCGATATCCTTGAGTTAATTCTCAGCGAAACACAGTATCTCGTATTACTGATGCGAGAACAAAACGATGAGCTGAAAACAGACAGAAAACAGCAGAAACTAGGAGTATAATTATGTACGAGAGAATAGAAGGAATAATTGAGGCACAAGAGCCGATCAGCCACATCGGCGAGACATTGAGCACCGTTGCACAGTTCAAACGAGAGAAGACCTTATTCCGCGGGAAAATCATCGAAATTCCGGTGGTCAGCGGCAATGCGCTCCGCGGGATCATGCGCAGGCGGGGATCGTATCATCTCATGAAGATGCTCGGTATCCGGAAAGAAATGCTTGGCGAGGATGTGCAGCACGCTCTCTTCAGTGGCGGAATGCTCAAGAAAGGCGCAGGTGGAGGAACGATCGATATGAACTTCATCAAGGAACTCAGGACGATGCTGCCGCTCATGAGCGTGTTCGGCACCACAATCGGACAGCAGATGATTGGCGGCAAGCTCGATGTCGGGCAGCTCATACCGATCTCCTGCCAGACGGTGCAACGGACTGGCATCGAGAGCGATATAAGCATCCACAGCCTGCTCGATGAAGTATCGCACACCCGTAGGGACGACATGGAGGATCGCACAAAAGGAATCGACACAGACGATCAGAAACAGCAGATGAGGTATCAGACCGAGGTGCTGGCAGCCGGAACGCAATTCAGCCACTACTTCACTCTGAAGGACTGCAGCGATCTGGAGAGAGGCGCGTTCATGAGCACCCTCTATCAGTTCATGCAGTATCCGAAGATCGGAGGCATGGGAGGGCGAGGCTTTGGCATGATTAAGATGGACTATGTGGTAGATGAGTCCGCGGTCGAGATGTATGAGACATGGGTCAGCGAGAACGCAGAGCAAATCCGGGCATATCTTACCACACTCGACTATGTAGGCGAGTCAAAGACGGGGAAAGCGAAAAAACTCCAAAATGTGCCGCTCTCTGGTACACCAATATCGCATTATGCAAAGGGCGAGTACAAACGTGAAAGTACTGGGAACTCGATGAAACTATGATTCACATATCAGAACTCGATGAATACGAAGGGCACATCAGCGGAATCCCCCACGAGCCGATGAAGGTCACTTTTGAGATGCGGTCGTCGGTGGTGACGACCGATTACATCTTTTTAGATGGGCTGATCTCTTCAGCAGTGTTCAAGGATTGTGTGCCGAATTATTATGATATACCGGAGAATCGCAATGAACTGATCCACATCCCGCTCCCGCTAAAGCAGTATGGAACGAAAGAGCCATTCTATGCCGCAAGCATCGGGTTCGCGGATAAGATCGTTGAAGGCATCGATCACTGGCGTAAGCGCACTGAAATCGAGAGCAAGAAGAAGATCCAGGTTGGTAGCGGACAGTACAAGATGTACGACATGCCGATGCCGACCATGTGGGCAGAATCCTGGATATTCTATGCGAATGGCAACGCCGACGAAGTGCGGCGGCTTTTGACAACTCATATCAGCGCAATTGGTAAGAAGTGCTCGCAAGGATTCGGGGCTGTTAAAAGTATCACAGTCGAGCCGTCGGCGCACGACTGGAGTGTGGTCAAGGACGGCGTGCCAATGCGCCCGATACCCGTGAGCGGCGCATACGGATCCAGCCTTGATTGCGATGTCAAGATGTACTACGCGTACCGACCGCCATATTGGCATCGACTGAACATGACACAATGCTATATGCCGATGTGCAGAGTATGAACCCAGAAACCCAACGAAAGGCTGATCTGCTTCATGCAAGAACGCAAGAATATCAAACTGTAGTCGCATCTGCAAAACAAACGATCTATCACGCTTTGCAGCACATGAAAAACCCGTATGTGAGTTTTTCAGGCGGGAAAGACAGCCTCGTAATGCTGCACCTCGTCCTCGAACAAAAACGAGTCCCCGTAGTGTATTGGGATGCTGATGCAAGCAATCCCGATACAGAAAATTTTCTGGAACTGATCGTAGATAAATGGGATCTGGATATGATCCGATTCAAGACAGAATCGATGATGAGCGTATTTCGGAAATACGGAATCAACCATCCAAAAATCGAAGAGAAGACCATGCTTGCAACAGTATACCGCCCGATCAAGAAATTGATGCGGGATTATGATTTTGACGGTGTTTTTGTGGGCTTAAGGGAAGAAGAGAGTTTCGGCAGGCGGCAGTTGATCCGACATAAAGGATCGGTATTCTGGAATAAATCACAAGGCATATTAGAATGTCTGCCCGTGGCATATTTTTCAGTGCAGGATATCTGGGCATATATCACATCGCATGATTTGCCATATAATGCAGTATATGATCGGCAATCCCTCCCACGAAACGAGATTCGTGTAAGTTACTGGTGTGGTGAGAGCGCAAGGGAATTCGGGCGGTTTGTGTGGCTCAAAAAAGAATATCCTGATCTATATAATAAGTTCGCGGCAGAATTTCCAGAAGTACGGGAATGGTGTTGATGTTGAGAAACATTAATATAATCATCCTCACAAACAACTACTAAAGATGAACATCCGGGCACTTCTACAAAAAGCGAACATCATCGGGCGCATCAACAATCTCGAGAAAGCCAGCTCGGTAAAACAACTGGATACGCGTCCGTATGGCGGGCTAACCACCTTCGAGTCGCGGCAGAAGTTCCCGATCCCGTATTATGATCATCTACGTTATCTCGCCAAGCGCAACACATCACTCCGAACGATCCATCATGTCCTGCAGGATAAGATTCTGGAGCGCGATCCGGAGTTCATTCCGCGGTTCGGCAGCAAGTGTATGGAATGCGGGAAGGAGTTCAAGAACCAGACAGACATCTGTGATTGTGGGGGGATGACACGGGAGCCGGATCAGGCACAACTAACACTCATCAAAGAATTTTTCAAGGACTGCAACGACAACGATCAGTCCTTCAAAGCAGTGCTCCGGGAATGTGAAGACAATCTCAATACTCTCGATGATGCTTTTTTAGTTATAATCAAAAAATACTACTTCAATTCCGATAACGAGCTGACATTCTCTCAAGTTCGAGAAATCCTCTCTCTCGATCCGGAGTGGATGAACTTCGACCTCGATGACAAGATGCGGCAGGGCACGTCTCACTGGACATGCGTTGAGCACAGGACACTCCATGATGAGGAAGGCGTCTGCCCGGAGTGTGGCAAGCCACTGTTCCCAGTCTGGTACATCTATGACGAAGGCAGCCAGCCGATGCCATATCTGAAAGACGAGATCATCCACTGGAGCCGGTATTCACCATCCAAAACGCATGGTTATCCTCCAGTCGCCACCGTATTCGAGGAGGCGATGATTGAGCTCAACGGGAACATCCTGCTCAACGATACCTACCGTGAGCAGCGTCCACCGAAAGGCATCCTGGCAATCGTCACCAAGAACCTCGCCAGCCTCCAGAAGTTCTGGGAGAAGGAGATGGATCGGGTACGCGTCAATCCGAACCACATGCCAGTGATGGGCATCGAGAGCGATACCGGACGGGGCTCGGCGCAGTACACGGCGCTACTCAACTCGGTAGCCGATATGGATGTGCTGAATGTCTCGGAACGAATGCGGGAGTCGATCAGCGGACTGTACCGGATCAGTCCTATGTATCGTGGCAGCACCGAAGGAGTGGGCGGTCTGAACGCGGAGGACATCCAGCGCGCAGTCACCGCCGAACCTGTCGCCGCGGCGCATCAGGGATATCACGAAGAAGTGTTCCCGAAACTGCTCGCCATGTTTGGGATCACCGACTGGAAACTGGAGTTCCCGTCACCGTATCCAGCAAATGACGATGCCGAACTTGACAAGCGCATGAAGGAGACACAGATCGCCACCATGATGCATGGCATGGGATTCAGCATCGATCTGGATGATGAGACCGGGGAGTTCGTCTACAGTGGCTCGGCGCAGCCTGCGCAACCGGATATGGGTATGGGCGGGGGCGAAGATGGCGAGGACTTTGATGGGGGGGGTGGCTATCAAGACGAACTGTTATTGGGGAAAGAATTGCAGAAAGCCCGCAGGTATATCAAGAACCCCCGCGATGCGCCTCCGGGGGCGAAAGTACAACGCGGTAAGCGCGGTGGGTATTTTTATGAAAGCACTGTGCCAAATGGCGAAAAGACGCCTGCACCCAAGAAGGCAGCACCAAAAAAACATGTTAAATCGTTAGCTGTCAAGCAAGCTAAAAAAGAAATGAACGCGCACATCGGGAAGCTCCATAAAACGATAGAAGGAAAGGCATTGCTAGACCGTGTAGAAAGTTATACCGGTGGGGATTACAAATCATTCAATGAATATCTACGAACTGGTAAAATGGCACTCAGGGATTTGCATGGAAAGGTGCGTGTTGTTAAACCACCAAAAGCAAAGAAAGAGCAACTGGATCGACAAATAAACCAAGTAAGTGAGTTCCTTAAAACAGCTCCAAAGATAGAAGGCACGATGTATCGTGGCATGATCTGGAAAAAGGACAAAAAGCAAACAAAAGCATTTAAGGAGTTTATGGCACAGATGAAGCCAGGTGCAGAGATTACGTTCCCAACGTTCACCTCAACTTCGACTGACGAAGCTACCGCACTGGAGTTTGCCACACTTGCATCCAAAAAAGAACCTGTGCATTCGGTGGTAATCACTATGGAGCAAACCAAATCAGGCGTTTATCTGGATGGCGCATCCGCGTTTGAAGTCGAGGACGAGGTGTTATTCGATCGGCAAAGCAAGTTTGAAGTTGTGGGCGTAGATTACAGTGAAGTCCCCATCAGGCTCACAATCAGGGAGGTATAGTCATGCCACGAGATCCCACGAAATTTCAGGCAATCCCAGAAGATTTTATCGTTACACCACCAAAACTCGAAAAGAGTATCGAAGCCAGAGCATGGGCAATTCTCGGCAGGCCTCTTGAAAAAGCCCGCAAATACATTTCCGATCCGTCACAAGCACCAAAAGGTGTCAAAGTGCAGCGCGGGAAAAAGGGCGGCTACTACTACGAGGCGGAGCCCGTGCGCACATCACTGAAGACGCAACCGGACGAAGTCAAGAGAGCGGTGAAAGACATGTATGACAAGGGCATGGATGCGAAGGCGATTGCAGACGAACTCGAAAGCGAGCATGGTGTCAAGGTGCATCCCGAGACAGTGAATCGGTTTCTTGAGCGAGAAGGTATCTCGGTTAGACCAAAACGGGAGACCGTGAGCCGCCGTGATGTCGAGGCACAGCAGAAGACGATCGAGGAGCAGGCGAAGCAGATCGAGGATATGAGTAGCAAACTCAAAGCACTGAAGAGTGATGTGGACTTCTATAAGGAGAAATATACCGCGCTCGATAAAGAGAATGCCGCGATGAAACAGGAGATCGCCAACCTCCGGGCGATGTACGAAGCGCTGAAGAAACCAGAGGGTGGGGCAACGGAGGAGACAACACCAGAGGAGGAAAAAGAACCGGAGCCCTCGAAAATTGAAGACAAATTAGGCATGTCCGGATTGAGCGAGAATGCATCTAAAATCGTAAAAGAACTTCAGCTTGATTTTTCAGAGGTTAAACCCTCTGGAAGTGACAACAAAGGCGGATGGAGTCCTAAACAAGAATCAGAGATGATTCATAATGTAAACCGATTTGCCACAGCCGCGAAAAAACAATATAATGAAGGCGATTTCAAAAATGCCTATCTAAATATGCGGAATTACGTGATGGCTAAAAACAGACTTATGGGCAAGCCTATTGATGAATTCGATTTAAATGATTCTCTATACGAGATTGATAAAATGATGCGGAATACTGCGAAGGAATCATGACCACAACATACTGCACCTCATCGGACGTTGCAAAACTCATCTGGCGGAACGGCGACGGATCAGACTTCAGCGCCACCACAAACCCCACCAAGTCTTTCGTGGAAGAGCTGATCAACGCGGCGGAGGACGATATAGACAACCTCACACACCACGCATGGCGAAGCACTCTTGTGTCAGATGAAATACATGATCTGATCCTCGATCGCGTGAACTATCGGCGATGGTGGGGATACTACGGGCGGGTTCATCTGAATCACCGGAAGATCCACGAGTTCGTTAGCGACACACATAAGATCGAGATATGGGACGGCTCGAACTGGGTTGATCTGGCACTGGATGCGAACGGATACACTGAAGGACGTGATGAGGACTACTGGATCGACTACGAGAAAGGTATCATCTACTTCGTGAACACGTACCCCCATGTGGTTCAAGAGGCAGTCAAAGTGACCTACGCTTATGGCGACACCGTTGTTCCCAGCGACATCAAACTTGCATGTATGAGAATGGTCGCCATCGATCTGGCGATGCAGGATGATCGCAGTGTGCTCCTGCCGGAAGGATCGGATAACATCCGGCAGCCGAATAAAGTCGAGATATGGCAGGCGGCAGTCGAGAAAACGCTCGAAAAGTATATGGAGATTGTGTCGGTGTAAATCAAATATTTCCAAGAACCAACATAATTGCGTTTGTAAGTTCTTCATCCGTATCAAATATCTCATCCTCGACACCATGAAGGATTATACACGTTTCATTAAAATCGTCTGCAATCATATCATGTCTGCGATCATTCCCAACATTAGGACGTGTTATTTCAATCCGATCTATCTTCATTCAATCACCTCGATCGTGAAATCTACATCATGCACCACCGGGGACGCTGTATGCGCACTTGGAGATAAGTCTCACCTCTAATACACCCCAATCATCCACCTTATAATCTAACTCTTTAAGCACTAATTCTTTCGCTTCGCTCTTCGTTTCGGCGATTGCGAACGCCAGCCCACCGGTGTAATCCGGACTAAAATCAGTCCATACAAACAGTTTCAACTCACCTGTGCCATACGATCCGTTCTTGATCCGGTACAGATTTCCACGCGGCTCTCGAACGATTTCCACCGTCCCTTCGGTGGCGAGTTCGTTCACCACGCGGCGCACGTATTCCTGGGTGTAATGCAACTCTTCCGCGAGTTTGCGGCTATTGTCGCATCCGGAAGCGATTGCTCGCGTGATGTCTTCTTTTGCTGTCATCATGTTCCTATATCGTGACGATGGTATTTAAATATACCGCCGCCAAAAAGTTAATCAGTTAGTCAGTCAGTCAAGGTGAATTTAATGGAACACGATGTCGTGCAGATCACAGTCGATCTGCTAAATGACAACTGGAACGCTGCCAATGTCAGTAAACCTACAATCGGGATAAGCGAGGATATAAAGCGGCTCGATCTCAACAATAAAGACGGGATCATTGTTTACGAAACGGGTCCGAAACTCCGTGAAAAAGGAAATCTCTTTTATTCAGTCGAGGATTTGAATTCATTCGTTTCTATCGACATCCGAACCATCAAAAACAGAACGCGGCTTTACGATCTCATCACCGAAGTGGATCGAATCCGGACACTAAAACGCAACGATCCACATACTGACTGGCATACTATCTATCACCTCCGCAGCACCCCATTCACGAACAAACACACTCTCCTGTGGCGTGAGGTTGTGGAATGGCGGTTTGTCAGGAGGAAGGTGAGTTTATGAGTTTAAGTTATAACTTGAAAACGAGGATACGCGTATGAAACTACGAAACACAACGGGAGAAGGGCGCAAGATATGTGACGAAGATCGCTGCATACTCGTTGGCAACGGCGAGGAGTTCGAGGTCTCTGACAATCTTGGCAAAGAACTGATCAAACAGGGATTCTCGGCGATTAAACCGGAATCATCAACAACTAAAGGAGGCAAAGACTAATGGCGGAAGGCTCTTTGATTTACAGGCCAAATTTGGCACAACTGACGTGGGCAGAGGAGTCGTCTTTCAATGAAACGCCGACTCAAGGCGCACAGACGACACCGTTTGGGGTGATCGATGAGGAAGTCCGGCTTCCCGATCCAGAGATAAATTACTTCGCGCACCGGAATATCGGGGATGGTGCAGATATCTCTATCGTCACCCCTGGTGCGAGAACACTATCCGGCAGCATCCCCTTCCTTGTACAGAACGGGAAGATACTTGCGATGATGCTCGGTAGTTGTAACACCACTGGAACAGGTCCCTACACACATACCATCACTGGAGCGCAGATACTTCCGAGTATGTGCATCGAAGCAGTGATGAATGACGGTACGAACGATTTCCTGAGATATTTCCGGGGCGTCAAGATATCTGGTGGCAGGCTATCGGCAGAGGAGGAAGGCGAACTGAAGGCAACGATCGATATCGAGGCGGCTCTGGCAGAGGCAAGCTCGAATACCAAATCCACTCTCGCGGCAGTCACGACAAAACCATACGCATTTCATCAAGGCACATGTAGCTTCTGGGGCACGACATTCGCCCGCGTCCTGAACTGGTCGATCGACATCAAGCGATCTGTGAAGCCGCGCAGGTACATCCAGAGCACAAATGGTGCATTTCCGTATGAGATCAACGAGGGAGCGCGTGATATCGAACTATCGGCAACGATCGTAGCGGCAGATGATCTCGGTACTGGAACACACGGCACGGAAGCGATGGAAGAACTGCTATCCCCAACAGCAGCCGGATTCGATGTGTCATTGGTTCTGACTCGTGACACAAACGATACAATCACGATCTCGAATCCAACTGCTCAGAAGTGCCATCTGAAATCCGCTCCACACCCGCTTGGAACAGGCGAAGACTCTCCGATATCGCTTTCGATACTGATGAAAGGCGTGGAGATCACGGTTATAGATTCGATCTCAAGTTATCCTGCGGAATAGAGGTGAACCAATGGAACAAGACGTATTACCAATCGGGACAGACGAAAACGAGTTGTACGCAGATCAGAATGAGCGGATAGTCGTCATCCCATACAAAGGTAAGCGGTGGGAGTTCACTGTCCGCGACCTGACGTGGGCGGAACACCAGACCATTGCCTCGAAGATGGCACGGATGCGGATGGGCGGCAAAGGTGCGACAGACGCGATGGTGGACATACTCGAAGGCAATATTGCGTATCTCCTGAAAGCGATCGTCAAAGCACCGTTCCCACTGACCCGCGCATCGTTTCTACGGCTCGACAAGGAATTCGGGCGATTGCTTGTGCAATACATCATCGAGAATAACCCCGCGGAGGCTGAAGAAAAAAACTCCGAGCAGCCATCAGAGGACTCCCGGTAGATCCCTACTACGCCGCAGCGGCGATCGAGTTCACGCTCATGCGCGAACTCCACTTACCGCTATCCGAAATCCGGAAGATGTCCGTGCGCGAGGTGATGGGACTGATGGTTTTGATAGACGAGCATGCCAGGATCATGAAGGAGAAGATGGACGATGCCAGACGATGAGATAGCCGGATTGAGCGTTGTCGTGAAGGCTGAAGTAGAGCAGGCGACAAAAGCACTCACGAATCTGTCACGGCAGTTCGAGAATACTGCAATGGTAGCGCAAGAAGGCACTGCAATTCAGGAAGCCTCTTTTGTCGAGGTTGAGCGGGGGATGGATCACAATCTGAAGCAGCATAAGAAACACAGCGAAGGGGTGATGGGCGCGCTCAAGAAGATCGGTTTAGCGTGGACAGCGATCACCGGTGCGGCAACTGCTGGCATCTACGGACTTCTCAGAGCGTCATCTTATGGCTCGCTATATTTCGGACAATGGGGCGCAATTACAAAAGACATCGCCAATACTGCGATTAAACCATTGATCCCCACATTAAACGATGCCACGAATGCGTACAAACGGTTCGCCGACAATCTCAAAGAAAAGGGCGTATGGGACGCGTTGAAAATCTCTATTTTAGATGCCATTGACTGGTTCAATAATCTCGATCTTGGGTTACAGGTGCTCATAGCCACACTTGCGGTATTGACGGGCGTCACTGGTATTGCAGCGGTTATAGCCGCAGTATCGGCGCTGGCTCCTGCTATCTATGCCGTAATCGCCGTCCTCACGGGACCGGTGGGGCTTGTGCTTGCGGTTGCCGCCGTGATAGCAATCTTCGCATCGTGGTGGTCAAAAACAGAGGACGGTAAGCGAGTGATCAATGATCTGAAAAACGCGTGGGATACATTTAAAAATGATGTGGAAGACGTTGGATATCTCACTGCTGCGAAAAACGCGCTAAGTAATTTTATTGATTGGATATTCTCTCCGGAGCAGTGGGTAATTAAAGATAGTCCGTTGGATCACTTCCTGAGATTTTTCACTGAAGATATCCCCAACGCAGTGGATGATATGATCGCTTATATCGGGGGCATAACATGGCCATCCATCCCGAATCCGTTCGACATCGATTGGTGTGCTTACATCCCGGGGTGGGTTGCTGGCATATTGGGGATATGCGAGGACAAAAAGAAGACAGATTGGACAATAACATGGCCCGAGATATCCAATCCATTCGAGGGCATCTTTGATCCGATCACCGATTTCACATCGGAAGCGGCAACATACGGTGGCAATCTAATCGACAATCTGGTGTCTGGTATCAATACGGGAATGCCGAGTCTGGAGGATGCTGTCAGTGGGATCACGGACACGTTGAGCGGAATTGGTAGTGGGGGCTCCGGAAGTGCAGGAGGCGATGCAAGTGGTAGCACTGGCGGGGGCGCAGGCGGTGGTGCGGGCACCGGGCATTGGGTACCGCGTGACTTAACTAATGCGCAAAAACGTGCACTATCAGGACAATATATGGCGGGTAATATTACTTACGATGAATATTATCAAGCCACGCATGAATGGGTGGGAAGCGGTGGCGCAGGAGAAGTAGAACGGCCTGAATGGCGCAAGGTTATCACCAGAGTGGGCTGCGGATACGCCTCGCACGGAAACTATGTTTGCTCGGCGGATTATAGAGAAGCAGATGAACAATATGCTTCAGAATTCGGAAAAACAAGCGCCAAAACGTTGGCAGAAGCGCAATCAGCCATGATGTCCGCTATTGCTGGTATGTATATGTTGCAATCAGTGTTTAATTCACTGACAGAAGAGCAGCAGCAAATGTTCATGGATAGGCATGGTGGACTTGTAGATGATACTTCGCTTGAGGTCACTACTCAATATGCACAGGGTGGCTATGTCCCCTCAACAAGTCCTGCATTGGTGCACGCGGGTGAATATGTGGTGCCGCGAGGCGGAACGCTCGTGAAAGAGGGCGGCCTCCCCAACGTAACAATCAACCTCACCGTTAATAACGGCACGCAGCGAGACTCGAAGGCGCTTGCAGATGATATCTCCCGAATCATCTCAACCGAGATCAGGAGGCTGGTGAAGGCATGACGCGCATAGTCAAACTCACGCCTCCGTCCGGTGTCGGCGGCGCAGATATCAAACTGAATGCGCAGCGAGTGGACTACAGTGTCCGGAATGAAATCGAAGCAGATCAGAGACCAAACGCTGCCGAATGCCGGCAAGCACAGATGCACAGCAGCGTATGTCTGCTGACAATCACCGGAGTGTGCATCGCGGAGAACGGCAACACTGCACTCCAGAACCTCGAAGCATTAATCACAGCGGCTTACAAGTGGTGGGAATCCATCTCGATAATGGATCAGTCCACATATCCAAAAGTCACATGGCGTGGCGAAACGGACGAATACATGTTGATACAGCGGTTTGCCTGCACGGATCGAGCGGAACTCGATGCAGATGAGTTCGATTACATCATGACGCTCGCAATCGACACAGCACCAACGGGGCGATCATGACATTACAGGTCATACTCACGGAACCCAAAGACCTCGGCACGGACACGATCACGCTCAAAGCAGAGGAGGTGATGTATTCCATTTCGAATCCGGTGAAGTCTGATCCTGTGGCGATGATGACGGAAACTCAACAACTGCAAGTGAACGGTGGTGTGGCACAAATCGACATCACCGGTGTCATATCCGGCGCATCTGCATCATCTGATCTGGCAGCACTGCTCACGGCAGCGAAAGAGTGGTGGTGGTATCCGGCAAATCCGGTGAACAATGATCTCACGGATAAGACGAACTTCCCCAAGATATCATGGCGCGGGAAGGAGTACTACATGCTGATCGCATCACTCAACATAACCGATCTTGCGGAAACGGATGGGAATGAGTTCGAGTACACGATGAGCATCGCAATCGACACGCGTGAGGTGGTGTGATGGCATTCGATATCAAGATCGGCGATCCTCTCACATCTGTAACGGACTTTTCGTCACTCAAGGTGATCGACACTATCGCCGGTGCGAAACGATTCGAGGCTGTGTTTGATGATGCGAACGGGAAACTCGGCACGTACAAGCAGTATGATGATGTGCAGATACTTCTGGACAGCACGGTGATCTTCAGAGGCAGAATCGAAACCATGCTTCCCGACTTCGACACGAATACGATCGAGATCAGCGGCAAAGACTATCTCGGGGAATTGATTGACCGGTATGTCATCGAGTCATACACATCAAAACTCCGTTCCGAAATCGTGGATCACATCGTGGAAAATTATGCCCCCTCGCTCACCAGGAACAATATTTCTTCCTCACCAGCAGATACCGAGATCACACGAACCTTCAAAACGACCGCATGGGACGTATGTGTCGATTGCGCCAATGAGGACGGATACCGGTTCTGGGCAGATACCGACAAGGACTTCCATTATGTGGAAAAAGGCTACTCAGATAGTGGTATCAGCCTCACACTTGGAAGTGACTTCATCAAGAGCATCTCCATCGAGGAGCATGGAACGGAGATCGTCAATCGCGTCACAGTGTACGGCGCCGGAACAGGCTCCTCACAGATCGCCGTGATGAAAGAAGATCCGGCATCACAGTCACACTACGGTGTGATCAAGGAACATCGCATCATCGATACACAGATCGCGACAGAAGCGGAAGCAGAGAAGGTGGCAGACGAATACCTGTCCGAACATGCATGGACGCTCGATATCGTGAATATCTCCACTATCGGGTTCGCATCATTGAATGCGGGCGAAAAGATGCATCTCACACTCGGACGATATGGCATCGATGACGACTTTGTCGTGATCACAAAGACACACGAATTTCCTTCTTATTCCACAAAAATACAGGTTGCACGGTACGCGAAGCATCTGGAAGGGCTGATCGCCGATCTGATCAACAGGATTATGTCGCTCGAACGTGCGAACATGGATGATGATGCGGTGATCGTGCGGTTCGTGAAATTCTATGAGGATATCGGACTCACGGACACGGTAATAATCACAAAACGCGATATAAACGATTCATTCCTGTTTGGATCCAGCAAGTTCGGAGTAACGAAAGTCGGGGATCGCAGATCGCAGGCGGTGGTACTGTATTCCGGAGGGGGTGCTGCGTAAATGTTTTTAAGTTATAACATAAAAAAGAGGTCGCAATGATAGTCGATGCATGGTTACAATTGGTACGGGATATGTTTTATGGCGATTCGGTCACGCAAGTCAGTCATCTGGCAGTTGGTACTGGAACAACCAGCGAGACCGCAAACGATACGGCACTGGAAAACGAAGTGTATCCAGACGGTTCGAATCGCAGTGCAATAGCCACCAGATCAAAGCCTTCCAGTAAAGCCGTGCAGTTCCAGATGAACATATCTGCCTCGCAATTAGATGGTGTGGCGTTGACCGAATGCGGATTATTCAACGCTGCTTCAGGCGGGACGATGATGAACAGGATCACGCACGCTGCGATAAACAAAACAACAGATTTCGAACTGCGTTATCAGATTTTAGTGACTGGAAGTGATGTGTGATGGCTATGAATGTACAATTCGATGAGGTTTTTGAACATGTGATGATGAATGCTGTCATTGCCGCGTGTGAGGGCAATGGTGTTCTGGACGGGCTTGCGGTAAGCGAAAGAGGCGCAGGCGCAAACATGAGCGTGGATGTTGCTGCGGGCAACTGTATGATAGACGGCACGAAGTATACTGAAAGCAGCACCGTGAATCTCGCCATCTCCGCGGCAGATGCCACTTATGATCGTAAGGACTTGGTGACGTATGATTCCAACACATCCAATCCGATCGTAACTACCGGTACAGCGGCAGCAACTCCCGAGCCGCCAGACATTCCCTCCGGCAATATACTACTCGCTATCATAGACGTGACAGCAGGAGCGACACAGATCACAAATGCAGATATCACGGACGGAATAGTTATTACATTAGAATCATGGTATGATGCCGACACGGTGGATGGTTACGATGCTGGCAATTCATCCGGACAAGTGGCGGTTAGCAATGGTACGGTATGTACTAATCTTAACGCCGATACAGTGGATGGGTATCATGCTGGAAACTCGTCCGGACAAGTTGCAGTTAGTAATGGCACACTGTGCACCAATCTTAATGCTGACAAGGTGGATGGTTGTGATGCGGGCGCTGCAGCTGGAAATGTGCTGAAAGTACCAGATTATACCTCTGGTTATATACTATACAGTCATACTGGTTTCGGAACGAATTGGCTCGCTCCCGGGACGGATGGCTATCAATTAACGACACATGGTGCATCGGCAAATCCAACATGGTCAGCCGCATCCGATCTCATCTTTTCTGATACTCACTGTCCGAAGTGTGGCAAAAGATTCGAGACGGGAGACACACTTGTCTTATACGTAGTCGGTCACAACGAAGTCGGTGACACACTCACGATCCCGATGCATAAGGATTGCGCTGAAGCACCGAAGAAGACAGTCACGATCAAACGAAAAGTGTTCGAAGATCGACATATCCTCGACGAGTTAACTGGCAAGACAAAGATACAACGAGTGCAAAAGACACAGAAGAAGACCGTTACGAAACACAAACTAAAAGAAGGATACGAACTCGATCACAAAACTGGTAAAGCGATTAAGATCAACAAAGACGGCTCGAAGGACGAAACACAATATGATCTCTCAATCGCCCTCGAAACAGTGGAAGAGACAATTGACGAACCAGTCTACGAAGACGTGGAATATGAGATATGACTCGATCAGACGCTGAACTCTGGCGCATCCTGCGCAGTCCGAAACACGATGGCAGCGGTAGAGGCATCGGCGCAAACGCTGGACGCGGCGGATGTGACGAACCCGTAGCCGATCGCAGAGGGATGCGAGAACGAGAGCCACCCCGGAACAACCTGCGGTACAAGGATGCCGAACTCTGGCGTATCCTCCGGAAAGAAGATGACCCCGATGCCATGATCTACCATCCCAGGATGAGTAAGGCGCAACTCATGGACATTCTGAAGCGAGATTATGTGCTCACGCCAGCGTTCACGAGTCGTCTTGAAAAGATCAGTCGTGTGATGAAAAAAGACATTCTGGAAACGCTCTGGATGCTCCACAAGGCGGTCTATGCTGCCGGAGTGGCAAAGCATAAAGACGTCACGAAAACCGTCAACACGTTCATCCTCCGGAAGACAGGGAAGCGTGATCTGGCGTTTCCTGCGGCTACCCTGAAGGCTGCCATTGAAAAAAATAATCTGTTGGACTGGCGCCCTAAATCGCCCGAAATGGTGGCACGTGACGAGCGAAAAAAACTTGAGAAGATACACAAGGATGTCCCGACTTTTGCCGACACGTCTCGCGGCGAGACACTCAAGACAGTGCGCATCATCGAGGACGAGCTTGAGAAAGGCGACTACACAGTAGACAAGATCGCTAGACGCATCGAGAAAGAGACTGGAATCGACTTCGAGCGTGCGCGGATGATCGTTCGCACGGAACACACAAGCATCGCCAACAACATGCGAGATCGAAGATATGCCGAGCGGGACCCAAACGATGAGTTCCGGTACGATTGGGTTGGTGCAGATGATCAGCGCACCACAGAGATATGCAAAGCGATCAAGCGGCGGATAGCGAAAGAGGGCAAAGGCAAAGGTGTGCCACGAAAACGTCTGCATGAGATCGTGAAAGAAGAGAGCATCAAAGGCAATCCTCCTGGATGGAAATATCGCCCGCTGCTCCCACACATCGGCTGTCGACATTCGATGGTGCGGGTAGTCTAACTCTTTTTAGTTATAACTAAAACACATGCTCAAAACAAAAGTCCAGCGGAAAAACAACATCCCGTTCACGTCTAAAAAACTCGAGGAGGGTGTGGATCGAGGGCTCGATGATCTCATCGATCTGATCTTCGAGTTGAGCCAGCGATACGTAAGGAAGGACGAAGGAACATTGCAGAAAAGCGCAGAACCGATTCTCCGGGAACATCTCCGAAAAGAGGTGATCTACCGTGCGCTTCACGCTCGATACGTGGAGTTCGGCACTGATCCGCGGGAGAAGATGCCGCCGGTGGATGCGATCGAGAGGTGGGTTGTGCGGAAAGGGCTCGCACGGAAGGGCAAAGCCTCACGGCAGACGGCATGGGCTATCGCAAAATACATCCAAAAATACGGAACAGAACCACACCCTTTTTTAAGACCCGCGATCAATGAGGCACTGGTACGGGCGAAAGAATTCATCAAAGGCGAGATCAAGGCATCGATCAGCGATATCCGTTAGTTCCCAGTTTATCGACTCGATTCTTGATCATCTCGTTTAACAACACCGTCCGGCTAAAATCCACATGTTGCTCCACGTATGGTGGCATTCCCGCGGAGGATATCTGAAACAATGCATCGTCATCCACTCCGTGAATATGCACCACAACAAAGAGCCCCTTTTTCCAGCCGTGTCCATTCGCCGCGATGTGGAAATGCTCACCGTCCCATCTAAGATTTCCGCCATAGTCTATGCCATCATACGTGAATGCAAAGCTTCTGGTTTCGTTGATCTCGAAGTCATGCGATGGTTTTGTGCCGATGCACCCGCATGATGCCGCCAACAACAGAAGTAATAGCAGCAATGTCAATAGTCTCATTGCGCTCCCTCTCTTTCACGCAACCGCTCGCTTGCCATCTGCGCGGCTTCATCAATGAGGCGATCCTGTCTATCCATTCCGTGTCGCACACGCGATGTCAACGAAACGCCGAGCAGCGCAAACGCAAGCGAATAGATCGCAACCTCGACAAGTTCCCACCGAAGCGAGCCTTCGTCAAACCATAGCAGCACAACCCCGAAGATCATGAGCAGCGTCATCAATGCACCAGCGATATACATCAGCCACCCAATTATATTGAGGATGCTGTCGATAACCCGGTGTATGATGCCGGCACGTTCTTGTGATTCGTTATGTTCGTTCATTCAATTCCTCCAACCGCTCTTCAATAAGTTGACGGGCGGTACGCGATGGAACAGCACCCTTCCTACCTTCACGCTTCCGAGATTCCTTGCGGAGCAAAGATGCAGTTTCATCATCGATATGCACAGTAAGTTGCATGATGTTATATTCAAAAGAAGTGGTATATAATCGTTTCT
>Ga0190315_1000243_pt1 | contig 33004 bp, 25 predicted proteins | sample 48701101_MG_FD_161673 | JGI IMG/M metagenome (GOLD analysis project Ga0190315, IMG submission 161673) | Hydrothermal vent sediment bacterial communities from Southern Trench, Guaymas Basin, Mexico - 4870-11-0-1_MG | ecosystem: Environmental > Aquatic > Marine > Hydrothermal vents > Sediment ...
CCGCTTCTGTGATACTTATTCCTAGCGGTTCTATCACATCTTGTTGTAGGACTTCTCCAGGATGAATCGGTTTTCTGGTATTCATGACACACTACTCAAAAAATCCTATGACTTTAATACCTTGCAAACGGCAAGCTTCTGCCATGATTCTGTCCGCGGTGGCGATTATTTCAGCCCCAATATCATTTGCAATGCTAAGGTGCATGGCATCTAGCGCACGTAAAGCGACAGTTGATAAGGTATTGATAAGGTGAATGGCAGCAAAAGCGTGGTGTTCGCTCAGCGGATGCACAATCAGATGCTCGTCATAGATATCCTTTTCAAAGGCCGCAAATACTTGTTGTTCGTCCTCTGAAGACAATTCTCCTGCCCGTCGTCGCCGCGCCAATAAACAGCGAAATTCGGTCATTGTCAAACTGCTGATGTAACATTCGTCTTGTGTTTGAATCCAAGCATTGAAATCTTCTGAGTGTGTTTCATTAATATACCATTTGGCAACGGCACTCGTGTCAATCTAGGCGATTACCATTAACGTACCTCCCTTTCTTCTCGAATCAATTGTTCGCTGGGTGTAGAAAGTTTTGGCATCATTGCTCGCAAATCTGCGTGTGAGGGTTTAGTCTTGGTATTTTGTCTCGGAGGTAATAGTCGTGCGATGGGCTTGTTGTCTAGGGTGATGATAATCTCACCCTCTAATTTGACTAAATGATCTAATTTGCTCAGTTGGGCACCTATTTCCGATAAAGAAAGTGATTTCATAATGAACCTATTGTGATGAAAAGTGAATGCAAGGAGTACAACGAATTGTCGAAAGCAACGAATTATCAATATGTTGATTATCGAAGCTTTTTTCAATTCACCCGTTTGCCATTCGTTTATTTCTAATATGAGCGTTCCATAATCGTATAAAATTATACGCCATAGCCGTTGTATACTCAAGATGGGAATAAATTGGACTTTTTTAAAAACAAGCTTAAATAACTGCCGAAAAGCCCCAACGGGGCGATATTAATATAGCCTGGGGCAGCGCCCCAGAAAAAAACGTCCAAGATAAATCTTGGACTCCGGACGACTAACTAGACGTCCAAGATAAAAATTCATCAACAAGGCATGACTTCATCAACCCCAAACACATCTACAAACAAATCCCTTATTATATACAATCCTTGTAAAAATATTTCTTTGACAGTGTTAGTACAACGGATTTGGGGAGATCACTCCTGTGCCAATAAATCCGATTTTTCCAACAAATCGGATTGCTTGGTGATACGGGAATTTATGCTTTTCGGCACTAGACGTCCAAGATAAATCTTGGACTCAGGATGGGCCGTGGAGGGCCTCAACCCTGAAAGGGTTGAATATGAAACGCAGTAACGAGCGGAGCGAGATAATAGCTTTAGTGAAACCTGTGGTTTGTTGTGGTATTTTATAAACGTCCAAAGCTGAAGCTTTGGACTCCATCTCAAAAACATGCCAATTATCGAGTTTCAATCTTCTCGGATATTTGTTATCGCTTCGGCTTTAGAGTGTCCTTGACTGATACAACCGGGTATCGCTGGACATTCCGCTATCCAAACGCCGAATTAAACAAACAACCGCCACCCTCCCAAAAAGCAATAACTAATCAAGAAAAGATGCGCCCCAACCAGCAACAGAAAAGCAAAACGAGCGATCCAAGACGGTGTCCCTGTTCTTAAACTCTCTTTTACGGCCTCACTTATGATTGCCGCACCGATTAATACTCCAAAGAATGCCACTAAGAACGCCACGCCGACCGCCACAACGAACGCCACACAGATCGCCACGCTGCCCACCCAGTCTTCATCCACATCTCCGAACCACCCACTCAATAGCCAAACCCCGCCTAACGCCACGCTGATCCACAAGTAAACGTTTGGTGCCCATAATACCCTGGCCGTAGGTAGCCACTCTAATCCTAATGCCAAGGTGGGCATCCATAAAGGCAACCACACTAAGGTACTCGCCAACCACTTGCTTACACGTTTTTCATCCGTTCTACCAAAGAAGTCACGATAGCCTTTTAGGTATTCGGGCATGACTAAAATCCACCATAATAGGCGTAAATGGTCGAGTGGATTTAACGGAGAAAGGCGTTCAACTCGTTTTTTTATCGCCTGTTCCTTTCGGAGTCGTTCCACTTTTTCGGCTTGGCGTTTGGCCTCTTGTTCCTTTCGGAGGCGTTCCGCTTCGGCTTGGCGTTCGGCCTCTTGTTGCTTACGGAGTCGTTCTTCTTCGGCTTGGCGTTTAGCCTCTATCGCCTGTTCTTGTATTAATCGTTCAGCTTTGACTTGGCGTTCGGCCGTTTGTTGCTTTCGGAGTTGCGCCTCTAGTATGACTCTTAAACGCTCAATAAGCAGTTGCACTGACTCAGGACGTTGTGTAGGATTGTCCTTCACACACTCAAACAGTAAATCACGTAAGGCCGACACCGCCGGCAAATCACGCTCTCTGAAATGGTGCGGACTATTTGCCGTCCATAAACGATACATCGTGGCACTAAATGTGAAAATATCACTTTTCGCAGTCGGTCGTCCATAGCCCAAACCGCGCTGTTCCGGCGGCGCATATTCCATCGTACCAAACGCTTGCCCAAATACCGTCAAACCAGAACGACTCTGTTTTTTCGCCATCTCTCGCAACGAAGTTGTCACGCGAGCTAAGCCAAAATCAATAATTTTCACCGAAACGGCCGCGGTATTGGAATCCTCGGCGGTTTTTTTCAACAACAAATTCGCCGGCTTTAAGTCCAAATGGTAAATTCCTTTTTCATGCGCCTTTTGCAAACCTTCGGCAATTTGCAACGCGACTTGTAACCCGGTGATTAAATCCAACGGCCCATATTTTTCTAACCACGCTTCGCCATCTATCGCCCCGTCAATATATTCACTCACAAAATAGGCCCCGTTCTTATTAACGTTATCGGCATATCCAAATTCAAGCGTCTTTGGCACATAATCGCCCGCGATATCGTTCATCGTCAACGGTTCCTTAAACACTTGCTCAAGATTACCGCTAGGAGTTTCCCAAAGACACTTAACAACCACTTGTTGATGGCCCTTAATCATAAAATTAGGATTTTCGCACAACAACGCGCAGCCCATGCCACCGGCCCCCAACATTTTGATGATGGGATAATAACCCTTATTAATATCATGTAATGCCAAGCGCCCGTTGGACAACTCAATCGCTTTCTGTAAAGCCGCTAAGGCCTCGGCATAAATTTGTGTCTGTTTTGCAATAACCCCCTGGCCCTTCTCAAGCGGCGAGTTAAGTTCAGTAAAGGCCTTGCGCCAACGCACTTGAAACAAATTATAATAAGCCAGCGCCTTCACCTCATCATCATTAGCCTTGTCAAGGGCCTGTAAAAACCACTGTTCCGCTTCAACCAAATCACCGGCTGACGACAAAGCACTGCCCAATTTCATCGACAATTGCCCATAGCCAGGCTGTTGACTCGGCAACCGCTTTAATTGTTCCACCATACCCTGAATCAATTGCCAACTTTCGTCATCGTACTGAATAAACCCATCGCGCGGGCTGACTTGTGACGACAAACCACGCTGAGCCAACAATTTATTCAGTTTTCGGTCAAATCCTTCGACTAAACGTCTCGTTTCGCCAACATCCTCCTCAAGTTTACCAAGCGTGGCATAAATATCCTCAGCCCAAGCCACGATTTCCGGCCGCCAACTTTCAAACTGACTCGCAAACCGTAACAACGACTCATGCTGCATTTGCCATTGTTGCAACCCACGGACTTGTTGCTCAATCTGTTCACTAAACACCGGATATTTATCTTGTTGCACTCTCAAATCCGCAATCGTCGCTTGCAGATTTTACACCTCAATACACAACTTCGCCTGCTGCAACGCCGTTTGCGTCGCCGCCAACCGCGGATCCTTACGCAGCAACTCCCTAAAGAAAAACAACACCGCATTACCCAACAACCCCTCATAGCGAAGAAACGCGGCCAACCTCTCATCCACCTGCTCAATCGCCGACATTTGCTCCAACAACAAATCCGTCATCGCGAGCGTCTGTTGATAACTGATCAACGCCGCTAAATCCTCCTCACTAATCTCTTGAATTTCAAGCAATCCATCCTTATGCTTAGAAAACAACAGAAGCGCCTCAGAGACTTGCTCTCTAAAAACCGCCAAATCCTCAACCCCCTGCTGCTGAACAAAAGGCTGCAAATACTGCCGCTCAATTTGCTGAGCAAACTCACGAGTGATTTTCGAATAACGGACTTTTTGCACCAAACTGGGCGCCGGCGCAACAACCCCCAACCGAATAGCCGCCAACGCGTACCCATAACTATCCTGATACGCGCTAGAAATTTCAAAAGCGGTAAAAGTAAAATGCTCACTAACAATAGAAACCGCCTTCCCGCCCACCTGAGACGCCATCTCCACAACAGCCGGGCTATCCAATAACGAACCCAACAACATTTGAGTGAGATTTGAAGAAGTCATAATGAAATATAAAGTAACTACAAGGATTGTATATAATAAGGGATTTTAGAAACCGTTGTACGCACGCGCAATGAGTTGTACTTATAAATTCGCTTATCCGCGCAATTCGTTGTACTTACTTAGGCGCAATGAGTTGTACTTATAAATTCGCTTATCCGCGTAATTCGTTGTACTTACTTAGGCGCAATGAATTGCACTTATAAATTCGCTTATCCGCGTAATTCGTTGTACTTACTTAGGCGCAATAAGTTGTACTTATAAATTCGCTTATCCGCGTAATTCGTTGTACTTACTTAGGCGCAATAAGTTGTACTTATAAATTCGCTTATCCGCGCAATTCGTTGTACTTACTTAGGCGCAATAAGTTGTACTTATAAATTCGCTTATCCCTTTACGTGGTTGGCTTATGTTTATCAAGCAACTCCGATAATTTGTCACGCAAACAATCCAGTTGTTCGGTAGAATACAGCGCATGATTTCTATAGTCGGTTACAAAAAAAACGTCTTCAACACGAGAACCAAACGTGGCAATTTTGGCTTTTTTGACTCGCACCTGACAAGTCACCAATGCTTGGGCAAGACGCGACAACACGCCAGGGCGATCTGTGGTAATCACCTCTACAATCGTATGATTATTGAGATGATCTTGTGTAAACGTGACACGGGTGGGCACGGGGAAATGCTTAAGGTGTCTAGGTATGTGGCGAGTAATCGGATTAAACGGCGAACTGGTATCGCGGTTCAATGCTTGTTTGAGTCCTTGTAAAATCTCCTCAACACGCTCCCCTTGATGGATTTCTTCGCCATTGTCTTCCAAAACGGTGTAACCGCTAATGGTATATTCACTTTGAGTGGGAACAATATAAGCATCAACAATGGTCAAATTTTGTTGTTCTAGAAAATAGGAGGTATCAGCAAACAAATAATCACGATCCTGCCTATAAATCATAATGAATTCAGTACCACCTTTAGTCGCCAGACGCTCTAACACTAAGGGATTATCCGGGGCAGCATGATTTAAAATGGCTTGTGTCTCGCGGGCAACCTCTTGTGACGAAGAATGTAAAAAATAATCATCGCCCAAATCCTCCCATAAGGCCGTGACACGCCCATTATCAGGCACCTCCAGCAAACGACGAGCCTCCCTTTGAATCTCCTGAATGTGGAGTTGTTTATCTAAAACCTGTCCTTTCTCATGATGCAAAACCGCGGATGTTTTATGGTAAAGCTCCGTCAATAACGCCTCTTTCCAACTATTGAACAAATTGGGATTAGTCGCCCTTATATCTGCCACCGTCAGCAGATATAAATAATCAAGGCGCACACTATCCTCGATGTCCAGAGCAAAGGCTTTAATCACATCAGGATCGGAAATATCTTGACGTTGTACGGTGATAGACAGGAGCAAATGATGGTGTACTAACCATGCCACCAAACGCGCATCATTGTCGCTTAAACCATGTGCCTGACAAAAATTCAAAGCGTCTATTTTGCCCAATTTTGAATGATCGCCACCCCGCCCCTTAGCAATATCATGGAATAAACCTGCTAGATACAACAGTTCTGGTTTAGGAATAGACTGTATCAGTTTTGAACAGAAAGGGAATTCATGAAAAAACGCCGGCAGGGTAAAACGTCTGAGGTTACGCACCACAGTTAGAGTATGTTGATCGACAGTATAGACATGAAATAAATCATATTGCATCTGCCCAACGATTTTGCCAAACGCGGGAATGTAAGCAGCAAGCACACCATAACTATTCATGCGCCGAAGGGCATGCGTTAAGCCTTGCGGTTGGCGGAAAATTTCAAAGAACAGGCTCCGCGCCCGTAAATCTTTGATAAAAGCATTATCAATCAAAGATTTATAATGAATAATCCGGCGAATAGTAGCGGCCCGTATTCCCTTAATCTCTGGATGTTGCTGCATCAACAGAAAAATTTCCAGCAGAGCAAAAGGATAATTCACAAAGACTTTCTCGTGAGTCACTTCAATAAAATCATTACGGACTTGAAAGCGTTTGTTTAAGGGACGGACTTTAGCGGGCATATCAGCATACAAAATGGCCTCTTCAAACAATTGCAAGAGCATCTCATTGAGAGTGCTTATTTCCTTGATAGCGCAATAATACCGCTTCATCAACTTTTCTACGCCCAAGCCCACCTCATCATCCTCATAGCCAAATGACTGAGCGAGAGTGCGCTGATAATCAAACAACAAACGCTCTTCATGTCGCCGAGCAACAAAATGCAACTGACAACGAATTTCCCAGAGAAATTCTTGTCCCTTGCTCAGCGTTTGATACTCCTTTTCCGTTAAAAAGCCATGTTGTATCAAATCATGTAAAGTAGTGGCCCCAAAATGACGTTTCGCCACCCAACCTATCATTTGAATATCGCGCAACCCGCCTGGGCCTTCCTTGATATTGGGTTCCAAACTATAAGCGGAATCATCATATTTGAGATGACGTTGAATTTGTTCTTCGGTTTTAGCGGCAAAAAATTCTTTATGAGACCAAACCCTATCGGGTGCGACAGCGGTTTGCATAGCGGTAAACAAACTCTCAGCGCCGGTGAGCAAACGCGCTTCCATCAGATTAGTCGCCACGCTAATATCGGCCGCGGCCTCTTGTTCACATTCGGTCAAGGTACGCACACCATGTCCGACTTCAAGGCGAATATCCCACAAAAACCTCACAAAGTTTCCAAAACACTCCTGTGCAATAGCATCCATCGCCGATTCTGACAAAATCAATATATCCACATCGGAACAAGGATGCAATTCACCGCGCCCATAACCGCCGACGGCTACAAGCGCACAAGTCTCAGGCTCAAGACAAGTACAATGCCGCTGCCAAGCTTGTAACAGTATTTGATCGACTAACCAAGCACGTTGTAGCACGTAATTGGTGGCGTTCTTGTGAGCCTGAAAACGTTTTTTCAGTATATTATGCCCCCGCTTTAAGGCCTCGCGAAACACTTTAAGCTCGGAATCGCTGGCTTTCAAATCACTCTCAAATTGCCCCGGATTGAAAAGCTCAAGATCAGTATAATTAGTTATGTGCATGTCAGTTATCAGTTATCAGTTATCAGTTATCAGTGCCGAAGCTAAAAGCTCAAGTCCCCTAAAGGGGACTAAATAATTATCTGAATATCTATAGAAAACGGAAATGTCAGTTATCAGTTATCCGTTGAATAGGATGGACTTGCTTTGGTGCCAACGCAAAATTCTCTTGGTTTTTTTTGGATTTCTTTCAATTCATTTTCCCGAAACATTCAAAGCCCGTTTTTTGAACCAAAAAATGTGCCAAAATAGACTCAAAATCACCAACTCAACAAACGCAATTGTCATTCCAGATATAACTGTCTTTCCAACAAAAATCTCGAATGAACGAAGACTAGAAAACGGAAAAATAGTGAGAAAAGCATAAATGTACCCCAGAAAACCCGCACTTAATCCTCCGATAAGGATAATAAGCCACTTGGTTTTAATCGGTAGTAACGTTAAAGAAGTTATTGGCACCCTTGGTGCCTGTTTGAACCATTGATAGTACCAATAGAAAAGTAAGGCAACACCAAGCAAAGTACTACCCTGTTGTAAAATGTGATGAACTCTGATAACTTTTTGACCATTTTGACCAATTTCAATAACGGCTGTCCTCAAAATCGGTAACTGTTGTACCATCCAACCGGAATAATGTGTAAAAGAGTCCCAGACAATATGAGTCAACGCGCCAAGGAGCAAAGACAAAACAATTAACCAGAAACGCTGCCACGGAACAAAATGAAAATGGGTTGCCAACGGCATCAAGCATTGTTGATGCGTAACGGGTAACAGCGAAAGGAGAGGGCGCTTCAAAACCGTATGAAATAGCCAAAGCACCGCGAATCCTGCTGGAATATCAAGGAGAAAGATACCGAGCAGCGTGTGACCAAATTGGCAACGTGTTGATAAACAAAGAAAATAGTTAAAATCTGGCGAAAGGCTACCCACGACAAGTGCTGACAATACCAATCCCCAGTGGGCAAAAGGCACAGCAGCGGCTGGATGAGATAAGGTAAACTGCATAATATCACTCAAATGTCCAAGTTATCGTTTTCATATTACCATCAAAAAGGGTTTCGTTCATAACGGCTATCCATCTATCCGTCCAAACGACGCAAAAGTTTTTAGTTTGGCAGTCTATAGTTTTTCAGATAAATATTTTGGCAGGAGTCCAAGATTTTAAAAGCAACTACAAGGATTCGTTATAAAAAAGAATAAAGCAACTACAAGGATTCGTTATAAAAAAGGATAAAGCAACTACAGGGATTCTAAATAAAAACGGATAAAGCAACTACAAGGATTCTAAATAAAAACGGATAAAGCAACTACCGGGATTAGTTAGACTATACTTTACACACCATTTGCGCTTTTGTCATTTCGACAGATACGAAATCTTTTGGCAGGAGTCCAAGATTTTAAAGGAGTCCAAGATTTATCTTGGATGTCCAAGATTTCTAACGGATAAAGCAACTACAAGGATTGTTTCTAATAAAGGATTTAAAAAAAAACCGCAATTCAAACGGTAAAATACATCTAGTCGTCCAAACTAACGTTTGGCAGTCCAAGTTCAAACGGTAAAATACCGTCCTAAAGTTTGGACTCTGCCAAACTAAAGTTTGGACGACTGCCCTAAAGTTTAGACTCCAAACTAAAGTTTGGAGTCTGCCAAACGTTAGTTTGGACGACTGCTTCAACAAAAAACCTTTAAAATGAACATTGAAAATACTTACATAAAAAAAATCCTCCAAGCCCGTGTCTACGACGTGGCCGAAAAAACTCGCCTAGATTACGCCGCAAATCTTTCACGGCGTTTCAATAATCATATTTGGATTAAACGCGAAGACATGCAGCCGGTGTTTTCTTTTAAATTACGCGGCGCGTATAACAAAATCGCCAATTTACCCAAAGATGCCTTGGCAAAAGGCGTGATAGCCGCTTCCGCCGGCAATCATGCTCAAGGGGTGGCGTTGTCAGCGGCAAAGTTAGGTATCCCGGCAACTATCGTCATGCCTAAAACTACCCCTGAAATTAAAGTCACCGCTGTGCGAAGTCGTGGCGCTGAGGTGGTATTACATGGCACCACTTACGATGATGCCAGTCAACACGCCCAACAATTGCTTGAACAACAAGGACTGAGTTATATACATCCTTATGATGATGCCGATGTGATTGCCGGGCAGGGCACTATTGGCATGGAAATTTTGCAGCAGCATACAGGAGACTTAGACGCGATTTTTGTGCCCGTCGGCGGTGGCGGCTTGATTGCCGGCGTAGCGGCTTACGTTAAATATTTACGCCCCGAAATCAAAGTGATTGGTGTCGAACCGGATGATGCCGCTTGCCTACAGGCTGCCCTTAAAGCTGGCGAGCGAGTTATTCTTGAACAAGTGGGAATTTTTGCCGACGGTGTGGCGGTGCGACAGATAGGCAAGTTGCCTTTTGAGGTGGCGCGTAATTATGTTGATGAAGTGTTGTTGGCGAGTACGGATGAAATTTGTGCCGCGATTAAAGATATTTTTGAAGAGACGCGCACTATTGCGGAGCCTGCGGGCGCGTTGGCGTTAGCCGGTTTAAAGCAATACATGAAACGAGAAAATTGTAGTGGACGACATTTAGTCACTATCGCCAGTGGTGCCAATATGAATTTTGATCGTTTGGGCTATGTGACGGAACGCACAGAAATCGGTGAACAACGCGAAGCTTTGATGGCGGTAACGATTCCTGAACGTAGCGGCAGTTTCCGTCAATTTTGTCATGCCATCGGGCAACACTTTATCACGGAATTTAATTATCGTTACGCCAATGATGAACAAGCCCATGTGTTTGCCGGGCTACGTTTAACGGATGGCTTTGCAGAAAAAAACAAGTTAATTGCTAAGTTACGTGACAAAGGCTATCGAGTTGTCGATTTAACCGATAACGAAATGGCAAAAACACATATTCGCCACATGGTGGGTGGACATACGCCATGTTTATTGAATGAACGCATTTATCGTTTTGAATTTCCAGAACGACCGGGGGCATTATTGCATTTTTTAACCAGTATGGGGCAACGCTGGAATATCAGCTTGTTTCATTACCGCAATCATGCCGCGGCTTATGGGCGGGCGTTGGTAGGCATACAAGTGCCGGAGGCTCAATTGAATGAGTTTCAACATTTTTTAGATCATTTAGGGTATCTGTATTGGGAGGAAAGCGATAATCCTGCTTATCGGTTGTTTTTAAACTAAGAGCGTGTTTTAAAAGTCGAACACACCCCCGCCCCTCTCCAGAGCCAAACCTGACAGGTTTAGTTATATTTCTTAACTTAATGGCATTGACTTAGTTATTATAAGGCCTTTAGCGGCCTTTTATTTAAAAGGGCCGTCAATTCACTTGAAAGGGCCGTTAATTCACTTAACTACTATAAGGCCTTTAGCGGCCTTTTATTTAAAAGGGCCGTTATTTCACTTGAAAGGGCCGTTAATTCACTTAACTACTATAAGGCCTTTAGCACCAAACGCCGCAATCAATATGAAATACAGTTTTGAAGATTACAACGAATACAATGTGTTAAAAATTCCCTTGATGTTATTCTTGGTGAATCTTTACTTACTCAAGCAAGTTCTCATTTTTGTTTTGCCAATGATTTCATCAGTTCCTTTTTTGGTCAAATTTGCTCATGAACAATTTAGCGTCGCTTTGTTGTTTTCAAGCCTTCCGGCGGCGTTAGTGATAGTTGGCATGTTGAGACGGGCACCTAAAACGCGCTCTCCCATCATACGCGGGATATGGCGGTGGGGCCGATTCTTATTATTATCTACTCTCGTGTTGGAAGTCGGCTTTATCATTTTGTATATTGTGCTTGGCATCAAAAAGATTGATGGGGCGAGTTTGATGTTTATTTATATCGACGTGGTGCTGATATTTTTTCTGGCGAAGTCGCTGCGGGTGCGGGATGTTTTTGCTGAGTTTCCAGATAAAGAAACGCCTTCGGGAGTTAAGCCTTAGAATAAATGATCTCGCTCCGCTCGTTACTTCGTTTCTAAGGCTTAAAGCTAAAGTACCCTAAAGGGCACTATTAGTAGTAGGCTTTAGCTGAACGATAGCTTTTAGCCTCAGAATTTCTTCTGAGGCTGAAGCTTAACTTAATGGCATTGCTTTTTACCTTGGGGCACCAAACCCCCACAGCTACGGCAACCTGTGGACGAACCGTCTGGTAAACCGCCTTGTCCAACCCCCGAATGGGTTTATTGGGTACGCACCGGATTAGGGCTTATGCCGCTTGATGCCCTGCAAATGGTTGGAACGATACAAGTCGCGGAAAAAGACCAAAACAATTCCTTGTGGGGATTGGTGAGTTCAAAAAGTGATGGCATTATTTATCAAGTACGTCAAGGTGATTACATGGGAGAAAACTATGGAAAAATTATCAGTATTTCTGAAAAAGAAATTGAAGTCTTGCAACAATTCCGTAATAGCAAGAAGTGTTGAGAGTCGAAAGTCACAACTCTGCCCTTGTTAAATCCGCCCTAACCCCTTTTTTAAAACTGACCTTTACCCACAAAGTCTTGATATACTTAGCACTGTCACAAACGCAGTAAATCGCTACGCGAGATAACGAAACGCAGTAACTTCCGCTTACCAAAGATAAGTTTGTAACGGTGCTAAGTATATAGACAATGCAAAACTGAAGGCTCTGTTATCTGAAAAAAATGAAAAAAACCTTTATTATTAATGCATTATGTGCCATGTTATGTTTTGCAATCACTGCGAATGCGGCCGGCAATGCGGCCGCTGGTAAAGCCAAAGCCCTACAGTGTATCGCTTGTCACGGAATAGATGGCAACAGTGTAATACCTCAGTTTCCAAAACTCGCCGGTCAACATGCTGAGTATCTTGCTGAATTAATGAAGGCTTACAAGGCGGGTACACGATTCGATCAGATTATGTCGCCGATGGCTGACACACTGCTTGGAACGGATACCGATATTGAGGATATGGCAGCTTATTTCGCTTCGCAAACCTCTAATGCCTGTTCTTCGCAACCTGAAACAGATAAAATAAAAGCCGGCAAAGCCAAAGTCAAAGCCAAGGGCTGTTACGAGTGTCATCAAATGGACGGCAATAGTGAAAAGCCTATCTTTCCTAAACTCGCCGGTCAGCATGAGGCGTATCTTATTAAATCAATGAAGGGCTACAGGGAAGGTACGCGGAAAGATGATTATCATATCATGTCCAAGATGGCTTTGTTCTTGTCGGATGATCCCGATATTGAGAGTATCGCTGCTTATTTTGCTTCGCAAAAATCAGATACCTGTCAATAAGGGCCTCCAAAAAAAATCATCTACCCACAACACACCCCGGCTAAACCTGACAGTTTTTTAAAACCTGTTAGGTTTGGCTTTTTTAGAAAGAATTTCTTTCTTGATTTGATAGGCTTTTGTTAATGGCTCACCAGACATAATGAAAAATGAAAAATACTAAGGTGTTTTTCCAAAGCTTTTTTTTAGACGGAACATTTGAAAATGATAACAGGCAAACGCGATAAATTATATACTTATCATTATCAGTTTTCAGTTTTCAGTTTTCAGTTTTCATTAATATAGGGCCATGTTAGCAAATTGATTAACTTGATTTGATTGAAGGCCCTTGAAACACTCATTTTTAATTTTTAATTTTTAATTTTTAATTATTTAGACGACGTAATTTGGGGGCCATAAATTTCAAATCAAATCATGGCCCACAAAATGAAATTATCATAGAATGACTCATTTTTCATTTTTCATTAAAATAGACTCATTTTTCAACAATTTTAAATTTTCATTAAAATTGACTCATTTTTCATTTTTCATTTTTCATTTTTCATTAATATAGGGCCCTTGAAACTAAAAACTTCTAAAAGGACAACTAGGACACCCTTTGGGAGGATTTATCTGTCAATAGGAGAATAAAACTATGTCTTTCAGTAGGTTATGTCAATATAGCTTTGTCATCGCATTATGTTGGTTTTTGGGCCGTGCGTCTATCGCCTCAACGTGTAGTGACTCTGAATCCCTAAAAAGTTTTCAACGTGTGGGAAATTACCGAAGTGCGTTACAGAGGATGGACGAATGCTTGAGGGCTTCCAAACAACCAGAAGCTGACGATTGGCAATTGTTTAATAAGTTGATTAAGCAAGTGCTGACAGTTTATAGTTCAACATCGTTTGAAGAGGCCTATCGGAATTTTCAGAAAGTTCTCCACCTGTTGAGTGGATTAAAATTTGAGTTGGCAAACTACTTTAAAAATCATCCAACAGATAACGACAACTTGTTTTCTGAGGTGCGTGAAGCAGATGAGAAATATTATTTCTACTATGACACTGGCCGTCTGTTCTCACATTCACGGGGAATCGTGCTTACCGATCGGTCGCTTATCTGGAAAAATCTCACCGGTAAACCACAACGTTTGGCGTTTGATAACATTAACAGCATGACGCTGGTTTATGATCGCGGTTTCTCCCTGAACACTGATTTGTCCTTGACAGGCTGGAAACTGAGGATTAACAGCACTGATAAACGGTGTGCAAACAGAAACGCTAACAAAGAATTCCCCGCCAGTTGGCAGAAACTGTCGCCACCAGATAGCGTTTCGTCATTCCCTTCTCATCAAAGGCACGGTGAGATGGTTTTCAAGTTAAGCGGGTGTTTTGATGAAAAGAATGAGATTCGGTTATCGAGTGTGCCAGACGAGGCTATCATTCCGCTTGTCTCTGCGATAACTTACTTCATCAATTCCAATAAAACTTCGTTTGATCAGAAGAAAATGGTGCAGTTCTATGTGCCGGAGAGAGAGATAGGTATCTTAGCTGGCTGGGTGACACCGTGTAGCAAAGAATATGTAAACCAAGGCAGCCCTATCAAGGAATTGCAATTACTGGATGCTTGTTTCTTTCGGTTCCTATCCGATGATGAAGGTTTTAAGTTATCACAACAGGATAGCGAATTATTAAACCAGCTCACGGCCCAAATCTTTGAAAAAGATAATATTTCTTTCAATGAAGGCTATAATCGTTTCAAAGTCGTGCTTTCAACCCACTTTTTTAGTGACTTGGACTTCAAGTTCAAGGACAATTTTGATGCCGAAACTGAAGTAGAACTTTTTGAAGGTGTCCGTGATATCGCTGAAAGCTATTACTTTTATTTTGACACTGGAAGAGTGATGTCTGGCTCGAGGGGGCTGGCATTAACGAAGAAAGCCATTATTTGGCAAAATTTTTGGAGTGATTTAACGGGTTCAGCCAAGCGAGTGACTTTTGATAACATTTCCAGTGTGACATTAGTGCATGAAATCGACCTTCAATCCATCGGCGGCTGGAGACTCATATTGAATAAGGATGAGAATGAGGATGAAGATAACGAAATCGCCTTATCTCAAGTGCCGGCGGAAAACGTTGAGTTGTTTGCATCCGCGTTGGTTTATTTTATCAACAGGGCATCAGGTGCAAACTTAAGGTTACAAGTGCCAGAAGAAACCCGAGCGGTTTTGGATAAGACTTTTAAGGAAATGCATCCTAAAGCCAACTACTGGATATCTTTTTGAGGCGAACCAAAAACGGTGAGCCAGGGGCGGTGCTTGCTAGGTAGATACACTGGCTATATTAATATCGCCCCAAAGGGGCTTTAGCCCCAAAGGGGCGTGTTATTTAAAGCCTGGGGCATCGCCCCAGGCTAATATACTAATGAAAATGGGCACCTTTTCATTTTTCATTTTTCATACGCTCTGTGCCCTGTCAATACCATGCTTGAAAATCCCTCAATTGATAAGACTCATCTCACTGGTGTTATCCTTGCCGGCGGACGTGCCACCCGTATGGGTGGACAAGATAAAGGACTGGTGTCATTAAATGGCAAATGTATGGTTGAATATGTCATTGCCGCTCTGCGCCCACAAGTCGGCCAACTCTTAATCAGTGCCAATCGCAATCAAGAGCAATATGCACAACTCGGCAATTGCCCAGTGTTGGCTGATACTTTTGGACATCTTGACGGCCCTCTCGCCGGAATGGCAACGGCCTTAGCAAAGGCACAGACGGATTATGTGTTATTCGTTCCCTGCGATGCTCCGCTGCTCAGTTCGCAGTTAGCGGAGCGTTTATATACTCACTTGACTCAAGTCAATGCTTCGGTGAGCGTGGCTGATGACGGTAGCCGTCTGCATCCGGTATTTTCCCTACTTAAGCGCAGTTTATTAGCCGAGCTATTGGCGTTTTTGAAGACGGGCGAGCGCAGTGTACACCGCTTTTTAGGCCGACACCCGTTGGCACGGGCGGATTTTTCCGACGTTCCAGATACCTTTTTAAATATTAATACGCCTGAAGAACACGCAGCTTTGGCAGTTAAACTGCCTTTAGTGACTGATAACTGATAACTGATAACTGATAACTGAAAAAAATGGCGCGTATTCCAATTTTAGGTTTTGTGGCCTACAGTGGCACCGGCAAAACAACTTCTTTATTAAAAATCATACCGTTACTTAAAGCCAAAGGCTTACGCATCGGCATGATTAAACATAGCCACCACAAAAAATTTGATATAGATCATCCGGGCAAAGATAGCTATCGTCTTCGTCAAGCCGGTGCAGAACAAATGTTAGTCGCTTCTCGCAAACGGTGGGCATTGATGGTTGAAATGGGCGACGAATTTGAAGAGCCAGACTTGGAGCAACTGCTGTCCCATTTGGATCAAGATAAATTAGATTTGATTTTAGTCGAAGGTTTTAAACATGAACGCTTTCCTAAAATTGAAGTGCATCGTCCCAGTTTAGGCCATCCCTTATTTTTGAAAGAAGACGATTCAGTGATTGCGATTGCTTGCGACGCGCCACTGGCGGTGCCGACGGATTTACCGGTGCTAGATATGAATCAGCCAGAACAGATAGTGGCGTTTATTGAACAGCGGATATTGCGGCATTAGACGCGATGTTCAACTACCATAAGCGCAAATTAGTTGTAGGGTGGGCAACGTCTTTTTGTTGCCCACCTTCGTCGCTATAAGTCTTTTTTATCAGAAAGTTTTGCTCCGCAAAACTTTAGCCTAAAATTCGACATTTTTAATTTTTAATTCTTAATTCGCATAACCACCCTTCCTATTCGAGTTTCCCTACCAACAAATTTTTCGTCGCGCAAGAAAGCTTTGCGTAACAAAACACTCATCCACAGGCTCTCCGTCATCATCCTTTGCTCCCCGCTACCATCAATTTAAGAATAAATCGTCATGGCTAAGTTATTTATCCGCCCCTAGGCCTGAAAATAAAGGAATAGAAAAGCATCTAGGCTTTTAATTTTTTAATTCGTTAATTTCTCAATCAAAGTACTAGATATTGTGGGTATTTTCACAGTAAACCCTTATGTGATTTGATGGGATTACCTTTGCTGCCAATACCCGCGCTGTTCATAAAAATATTTATTTATAATTTATTTATATTATGATGTTCTAAACACCTATAAAAAATAATTTAATATTTTTATTTCCAATAAAATTAATAACTTAACTGATATGAAATGTTACATTAGTTGTATGTGTAATCACAAGATTTTGAATCAATTACAAAAATTAATTTTTGAGAAAACGACACAAAACGCGCAGTTTCTATTACTATTTTGATAAATTTGATAGAATACGCACCTTCTTATTATCGGTCTTGGGGATCAGTCTAAGGAACGACAAAAAATTAACTTCCTCCAACATGCCCCTATAAAGGGGGAATCAAGCAAAAGGCCCGTTTGTAGTAGGCGTGGCTATTCTTTTTAAATCAATAAATGACGTTAAATATAGTCGGCCCAAAAAACTAAGTAACAGACAGGCCAATCGAAACCATCGTCCAGATGGAACTCAATTGTTAGAACTTTTTGAATCGAAAGGTGGAAATGCGATCTCAGCTTTACATGTTTGCCAGCGGGCTGTTTAACCAGCCGACACTCGCTCGTTTACATATGTTGCGTGGACTACTCGCACAACTCACTCAGGCGAAACCAGCGGAGGCCCCTTGGGGGGATACACTGGTTGCGTTAGAAACAAAATTGGATTACGACGAGGAGATGGAGGCCGAATATAGCCGATTATTTATACTCGCCTTTCCCTCGCAGCCGGTGCAACCTTTTGGCTCGTACTGGCTAGAAAATGATCAACGCCTGTTTGGCGAATCTACCTTAGAAATAAAAAATATGATGGCCGAACACGGCATTGAGGTTGCGGACAATACTGGCCTTTTGCCTGACCATCTCGTTTCAGAATTAGAATTTATGGCGTATTTAGCCGGTTTAGATGAAACGACGCATCAAACACAACAAAAACTCTTAGAGCAACACTTGGCACTATGGACACCGCAATTTACGGAGGCTTTACGTGCCGCAAATCCGGCATACCACTACCGGTTAGCCGCAGATTTTCTTGATCAACTTATTACTTGGGATATGCAAAATTTCTTCCATATTCTAGCACACGATGAACAAGCAAACATCACTGCCACATCTTACGGAGAATCTAAAAATTCTTAACCGGAGGATTTTTATGAATTACCACAAAACCGGAGGAGTTACCTCATGAGTACCCATAACCAATTTGATCCGAGTCGCCGCGCCTTCTTGGGCGCAACGGTGGGCGGTTCCGCATTAACTATCGCCGGGCTTCCCAGCCAAACACTTGCCAGAATCAATGCGCCCCATGAACACGAAGCGCTGAAAAAAACCACGGAAGTGTTCGGTTTTTGTGATATGTGCTACTGGCGTTGCGGTTTGAAAATTCGCTCTCGTGATGGCCGCGCCGTGAAAATAGACGGCAATCCAGAACATCCTAATAACTGGGGTGTTGTTTGCGGCAAGGGCAACGCTGGATTGATGGTGGCTTATGCGCCTAACCGCCTCAAATCTCCCATGAAGCGCGTTGGTGAACGCGGCAAAGGTCAATGGAAGCCCATCTCTTGGGATGAAGCACTGGACACGACAGCGAAAGAGCTACTCAAAGTCAAAAAGAAATACGGGCCTCAAGCACTGGCCTTGATTGGTCATGGTAGCTGGGAAAAACCCTACCACCGCCTATCTCATGCCTTCGGCACGCCAAACACCACCAGTCCCGTCTTTGGACTCTGTTGTGGGCCGCGCGGCTTATCTAATATGATGATAATGGGGCGCAATTTAACCGGCAACGAGACCATTGATCTGGATAATTGTAAATACTTCCTGATGATGGGACGTAATGTCACGGAATCGCTACATAATGGTGAGACCTTGGGCTGGGTTAACGGTGTTGCCAATGGCGCAAAAGTGGTCTATTTCGACCCGCGTTATAGCATCACGGCTTCTAAAGCAGATGAATACTATGCGATTCGTCCATTGACTGATCATGCCTTCTTGCTGGCGATGATCAATATCGTGATCAAGGAAAAATTGTATGACAAACAGTTCGTGGCTGAGTACACCCTTGGCTTCGATGAACTCAAAAAACGGGTACAGAAGTACACCCCAGAATGGGCCGCGCCAATCACTGAGGTACCGGCCGAAGATATCCGCCGTATTGCGCGAGAAATGGCCGAAAAGGCACCATCAGTGTTCGTTTACGCACCGCGCCGTATGACCCGATCTTCCAATGACTTCGGCACGGGTATGTCTATCACCATTCTCAATATCCTGTTTGGAGTATGGGGCCGCAAAGGTGGCGTTTTTACACCTCAGATGTACAAGGTACCTGAACCGGATTTACCTGAATTTAAACACGCAACTGCTCATCGTATTGACACCGGCGGTGATTTCAATTACGAGCAACCAGAGGTACCAATCGCACATATTACTGACAAGCATGGTAAGTATCAACGTGCTGATGGGGCTGGTGTGATGGGGCGTTGGCCAATTGCCAATGCACAGTATGGCTTGACTAACGAAATGTGGCGAGCCATGGCTGAACAAAAGCCCTATCCCATTCGGGCACTGATTACGGCCGGCGGTAACGGCTTTTTGAACAGCACTAACTACGATATTATTCGTAAAGCGCTTGAAAATCTTGATTTTTATGTCGCCGCTGATGTCATCCCCAATGAGATGAATGCGTATGCTGATATTCTCTTACCCGAAGCGAGCTACCTTGAACGCTATGACGACTTGCAAATCGGTGGGGCACGAGAAGGTTATGTTGCGGTGCGTATGCCGGCGATGAAACCCTTGTATGATACCCGCGATGCGTGGACTATCTGTAAGCAACTGGCAGATCGCATGGACTTGGGTCAATACTTTCCTCATGAGTCCATTAAAGAGTTATTGGATGATCGGCTGAAAAAGGCCGGTTCATCGCTGGCCGAGATCGAAAAGGTGGGCATTCTGAAAATACCTGCCGATCCGAAAAAGAATTTCCCACTCGATCATGGTGGTAAGTTGAAAATCAAAACGCCTGGTGGCAAAACGAAGGCTGAACTGATTCCAGCAATGCTCAAGATGATGAAGTACGATAAAGCCTTGGATTACGTGGAACAAGTCCGTCCCAATGAAGACGAGTTTCACATGACCTTTGGACGCATCGGCTTCCATACGCATGCCCGTACTCAGGATAATATCTGGACGGCCGATTTAATGCGGGAGAACGTGTTGTGGATTCACCCTGAACCGGCGGCCAAACGAGGGATTATTGAAGGCGATCTCGTCAAAGTCAGCGATCGTAAAGGCCGCTCGGGAAAAATCAAGGCGAAAGTCACGGCGCGGATTCGCAAGGACACTATTTTCATGGTCCATGGTTTTGGGCACTGGGATAAACGCATGACCACAGCCCACGGTCAAGGTGTAGCAGACTCAGATTTGGCTTCCTACGAAGTAGACCCACACATCGGTTCCATGAGCATGGGCCTGTCTCTTGTTAAAGTTGAAAAAGTTGAAAAAGCTGAAAAAGCTGAAAAAGCTGAAAAAGCTGAAAAAGCATAAGGAGAAGAAAAATGGTCGCAAAGTATGTCATGCTTGCCGATACGGTTCGCTGTATCGATTGTAAAGCCTGTGTGGTTGCCTGTCGAGCGGAGTGGGAAACTCCGATGGGTTATACCCGTGACTGGGTGAAACAAGTGGAATTGGTCAAGGCGGATGGTACGCCACAGGTGATGCTATTCCCTGGGCGCTGTCAGCACTGCGATGAGGCACCCTGTATTGAAGCTTGTCCCTCTGGTGCAGCCTACAAGCGGGAAGATGGTTTTGTTTTGCAGGACGATGCTATTTGCTCTGGCTGTGAACTCTGTGTGCCCGCCTGTCCGTATGATGCGCGTTGGCTCAATCCAGAAACCAATACCATCAGTAAATGCACTTACTGTCAACCGCGTATTGATGAAGGACTGCAACCGGCCTGTGTGCAAACCTGTGTAGGCCGCGCCCTGATTTTCGGTGATATGAATGATCCCAATTCAGAAGTCTCGCGTTTGTTGAATGAAAAAACCGCAGACGGCAAAGATAAATGGGCCAGGCTCATTACCAACGAAGTGGATATTGGGCCTAACCATTATTATTACACGGCCGGTAAGCCTATCCCGGACGATGTGATGCCCAAGCGGCATGATCGTCATATAGCGGGCAAGGTGATGGAAAATGTGGTCAACCCGGTAGGTGCTATCGGTGTTGGTGGTATGGTGTTGGCATTTTTAGGCGCTGGCGTGATGAAATTGATAGGCCGTCGCAATGAAGTCAATACATCCGAAAATCAGGAGGGGAAATAACCATGAGTGACACGAATACACCTCAAATGATCCAAGTGCGGGAAAAGAAAACCATCCGCCTCCATTGGTTTAATGCGACCTGCTGGCTGCTGCTGATTCTCAGTGGTTTTGGCATTATTTCGGGCGACTTTGTCCGGCTCGCGCCGGCTTTTTGGCCTGAGTTTATGCAAGGGCTGTTTAACGGCAACGATAACCTTGTGTTGGCCCATGCCATCGTGGGCATCACTTGGGCGCTTGTCTTTACGCTTTTCATCATCTTCAACTTCAAGGGCGTTGTTTTTCCATTTCTCAAGAATGTCCTTGTGCTAACACCGAATGCGATCTTCAAAGACTTGTGGTCCATGATCGTGACTTTGGCGCATTTGTTTGGGTTGATGAAGAACACGCAGGTACCACCGCAAGGCCGTTACAATGGCGCTCAGCGGCTATTGGGAACGATGATCATCTTCTGTTCTTTACTCATCGCCGCCTCTGGCTTGTATTTATTCTTTGGGCCGATGATGTTTAGCTTCTCGGAGAATGCTCTTTACGGTGCTATTTTCCGCTGGGTTTTGGTGGCGCATGCCGCTTCCGTCTTCTTCGTGCTGATTGGGCTAGTGGCGCATATCTACTTTGCGCTGGTTGAAGAGCCAGAGAGTTTGGAAGCCATGAAGTCAGGGAATATCAACGTTGATTTTATCAAACACCACAATGCGCTGTGGTATGAAGAACTGAAACAGGAAGGTAAAGTCTAACAGAACATTGCGGATGACGGGTGGAGCATTTTTCAGTTTCGGGAATAAGGGACTCATTCCCGAAACCAAAGTGATAGAAGGTTTATCACCCAAGGGAGCTTGCCCCTTAGACATAACCAAAGCCGATTTTCGTGGTTTTGGCGTTTTTAAGTAAGAGAGAATGATTGATTGATTACATAAGCGGATTAAGGGTTGAATTAATTATTATGAAATCAAGGATTTTATTTCATTTTGTGGGCCATGATTTGATTTGAAAACAAACAAAATGTTTTATGGCCCCCAATTAGGTCGTCTAAATAACCCATTTTTTTCACAGAGTGCTACAGAGTGTCACAGAGTTATAATGTTAACAATTAACGCACGCAAGTGACGCAAAAGGCATTTGGATGTCTCTTGCGTGCGTACGTTTATTTCATTTTGTGGGCCATGATTTGATTTGAAAACAAACAAAATGTTTTATGGCCCCCAAATTCGCATTACCTATTACCCATTACCAAAAAACCTTTCCCCGTTGATCTGCAAAACAATCAATCAAATTTCGTTTCAATCGCCAAAATAACATCAATGGCTCTGAAGACGCAGCACGCCCGCTCTCCTTTTTTAAGATCCAACTCAGTGAGCATATGTCGAATGACGAGGGCTTGAAATTCATTTCCGCTTTTGAGTCGCAGTGTCACTTTGGCATTCACCTCGCCGCTTTCGGTTTTGGTAACCCGGCCACAAAAACAATTTCTTGCACTGACTTTAAGCCCCGTGTCCGCATGCATTAACATAATCTGAGGCGCTTTTATGATGGCATAAGCTTGACTGCCTTCGGTTAAACCTAAGTTACTCACACCTTTAGGAGTGATAAGTGCGGCAAGATGATCACCCCCCTTGAGTTTAAGTACAACTTCGGCAAACAGGCCTTCTTCTTTGATGCTAGTCACTGTACCGAGCAGTTGATTGACTACGGAGGTTTGCAGATTGATGATTCTCATCTTTTCTGGACGAGTCATCTTCTGCTCTAAGCCTTGTGTCATGTACGGAATGATGTGATCATCAAAGGCCTCATTCCAAGCTTGTACACAGTCATCATTCCAAGTTTCCGGGCAATGTTGACGACAATATTCCCCTAATACCTCCAAGAATACCCGCTTGAAGTTGAACAAGTCTTCTTGCGTCAAATTGAATCGACGGTGCTTGTCACCTAGCCTTACCATACGTGGATGCACAAGTTCCGGATCGTCCACTCTGGCAGCAAGTATTAGGGTTTTCACCATTTTTTCCATTAGCCTTAAGCTACTGGCTTCTGGAAAAAGCGATTTATAGTTCGGATGTTGCTCAAACAGACGTTCTTGAAACGTCTGCACTAAAGCCGGCTGTTTATCAGCGAGCTTATCCCAGCTTTGTCCAATCAGTTCGGTATTCATAATTGACCTCTCCGATTCATTTATGTTAACAAAAGTTAACAATAGCACTTCTAAGAGTGGGTGAATCTACTAATCGCGTACAGAAAATTATCAATAGCCGCTTTACACAATCTGAATTCGCTTGGGGAAACGCAAATTGATAGATTGTAAGTCGATGGTTTTACCCGTACTCCAGGATGAGTACTGAACCATATACCTGCCGCTTTCTAACAATTCAAAGTATAAAAAAAACTCTCATAAAAGTCAATATTTTTTTCCAGCAGTGGCCGAAGAATTGGTACTCATCGTTACGGTTTGTTAATAAATTGGGTACTATGCTTGAGCCTTATTTCAATTGTCAGTTATCAACTACACAGAAAACACAGAGGAACACAGAGGAACACAGAGGAACACAGAGGGAAGTCTTTCCGGTGATTGTCTCTGTGTGTCTCCGTATAACTGAAGTGAACTCTGTGTCTCTATCAGTTGTCAGTTGTCACACAATGTCTATTATAAGTACCTGAGCATAAGTATTTATCCACCGACTACGATTAAGAAACTTGGGTGTGCTCCTCAAATAAAATACCAGAAAATATTTGCACAGGTACTTAATTATTAACACATCCGATGTTTAGCTTTACGAGGAGGTGTTTTCCAAGTTATTTTTATGGAACACTAACTATAAGTTAGCACCGTTTGACACACTCCCAGCCCCGGAAAAAAAGGGGTGTCAAACCGTCAAACCGTGGCAAGTCCCCGAACAAAGAGGATGAACGGGGGTGTGTCACAGTTCTCAACGACGTTTCATTATCTCGCGCAGCGAGTTACTGCGTTTATCTCGTTACGCTCTCTTTGAGTTTATCTCGCGTAGCGAGTTACTGCGTTTCAGAGCGAAGCGAGATCACTTAGACCCATACTAAAAGTAGAATTTAGCATGATATTATCATAACTTATTATTATACTTTATTATGACACGCGAGGGTAATTTTTTTTTGTTTTATTCAACCAACCGGTGAACTTTTCTTGACGCAAGAAACCCCGTTTATTAACGAAAAATACCATTTCTTTTAGAAAGGGTATTTTTTTTGGGTGTGAAATGCCGTCATAACGCGAATAACCTAAAGCGATCATATCTCCACGCCCTTTTTGGAGTGAAAAATGCCCACGCTGCCATCTCTATAAAATAAAACGCCACACACTATTTCTTTCCAGAAAATGCCAAAATAGTTATCCTTCGACAAACGCAGTAACGAGCGGAGCGAGATAATTTTCTATCAGCACTTTTGATATATATTTATAACGAATCCTTGTAGTTGCTTTTACAAGGATTGCATAATCGATGCGGATTTGTAGGAAAAATCCCTAACAATGAAATCCCTTTGTAGTAGTTGCTTTAGCAACTAAGCTAAGGCGATAAATCGCCTACTACAAACGTGAGGCGGATTTATCTCTAGGCTAGGGTTTCTTTACTAAATACTTTACCAGTAAATCCAATTTTTCAGTCACTTCAGAATCTACTGCCGATTTTGGCAGAAATTGGATTAGTTCATAATATCGGCCTTTATTTAATAAACGTGGTTTATGGCTCATGTCAGAAAATTTTTGCAAGACCAGATCTAAAAATTCACTTAACTTTTTATGACTGGCATTGTTAATAAACGTCTGTCTTTGAAGTGTTTTTTCTAATTGTAAATAGGCTGCGTAGGCTTGTGCATCATTATTTAAAATGTCCACCAAAATTCTTTGGTTAATGGCTTCTTTTAATAACGCTAGGTTGTGCTGGGCGGTTGAAGATTCGATGAATTGCTTGGCGTAATACGCTTCAACAAAATCTTCAATGACTTCTGGCATGATGAAGTAATTTTCTATTTCATATCTTTTCCAATAAACGACGGCTAAATCATTGTTTATTTCATCAGGTTTCTGCCGATTGTCACCATCAAACAGGGCAATTCCGGTTAACGCCGGCACACAAGCTTTAAGCGCGTAAAAATGTTCTTTGTGAGAGTGGTAATAGCCCGTTGCTTTGTCAATCTCTTTGTCAAAAGAAGCCTCAGGTTCAGTATCTTTCACATAATAACAATTTAATTTGTCCGTTAGTAATTCTTTAGCCGGATGGTTAAGTAATTCTGCCAAAGCCTTTAACATTTCTATGTAGGTGCTACCTTCAACGTATAAAATCGCGTTGGAAATTTTCGCCTTATAGTAATGCTCCATGCCAAAATCTTTGAGTGCCTTTTTGATGATTGGCTTTTTGGCAAGATTCATCGCTTCACCGTCTATTAACATGACAAGATTGCTATCAATGGCATTTTCAAGAATAACTGAAGAATGTGTTGCCATGATAATTTGATTGTCATTTTTGTCGGCTAGGTGGTTGAGTACCGTCAAAATTTGTCGTTGTCGAAGAATTTCTAAATGGGCATATGGTTCATCTAATAACAAAACGGTATTTTTATGCACAAAAAGGTAGCTAATTAATAAAAGTACTTGTTGTTGCCCCCTACCGGCAACGGCTATATCTAGCCCATTTTTTTTAATCTCTGGTGTCGTATATTTTAATTCAATAGAACCTCTGGCACTGAGGTAAGTCGGTTTTTTAAAATTAATCTGAAAAAGCCTTGTCATCAACTGCGTGATTTCTTGCCAATCATTGGTATGATTCTTTTCGTCATTCTCAACGACTTTATAGCAAAAATTTCTCAATACTTCGGAAGTTTTCCCTTCGCCAATTAGCACATTGATTCTGCCCTCTTGTAGCAGAGGCTCTTCGATAGCAATACCCGCCATGGGATACAACATTTCAATCTTTAAATGGTTGAGATAGGTTAATAATTCTTTGTTTTTCAGCGTGTTGTCATCTGGTTTAAAGTAAATCACTTCGGATGAAGAGTATTTAAAATTCAAGCGGCATTCCTTAACCTTGCCTTTAAATTCAACGCCGACTGTAATACTCATCGTAATAGGTGACTGATTTTCTCGCAGAGATAATTTTTGCCAAAAATACTTGGTGTGCATTGTCTAGCACTTGATTTCTTATCTACTAATGCCTATATAGGGTTACATGAGTAAGAAATATAAATGACATGAGTTTGCGTGCATTGGTTGGGCGTTCTACCAGCACATTACGACGATGGGATAACGAGGGACGTTTTTTAGCAAAGCGTACTCTCTCCAATCAATATATGATGATTCCGATGTTTGTAAAGTTTTGAATCTCTCAAGAACAAGCCCCTAACAAAAATGTTGTCTATTGCCGAGTATCATCAAGAAAACAACAAAAAGACTTAGAATCTCAACTAGATGCCATGCGATCCTAAAAGTCTAAATCGTGGTGTTGCAGTCGATCAATGGATCACTGAAATCGCTGGTGGGATGAATTTCAAACGTCCTAAATTCCTAGCACTGATTACCGACATTTTACAAGGTAAAATATCGCACCTTTATATTGCACATAAAGACCGATTGGCACGTTTTGGTTTTGACCTAACAAATTACTTAGCTTCGCAAAATAATTGTGAAATTATTATTGCAAATCAAGAACCTGAAAAAGAAATGGTAGAAGATTTGATGGCTATTATTCAGACTTTTTCTTGTCGGATATATGGTTTGCGTAAATATCATAAAATGATAAAAAGTGAGGTTAAAGATGAAAAAAGCAAAAAAAGTCACTCGAATTGCGTACAGCGATGACCTCAACCAAGTAAAATACGATGCGCTAAATGAAATCGCTAAAAGGTGCGGGTCGGTTCGCACCGAAGTCTGGCGTAACTATGGTTCTATTGGAGGGCTTGGAGCCCGATTCCGTTCGGTGCGTGATGGCTGGATGGCTGAAAAACACATCACCAATTTACCTAATGCGATCTGGCGAGTTACATTAAATGATACGTTGGATGATATAAAAGCGAACCGCGAAGCGGCCAAAGAAAAAGTTGTGCGCCATATTTTTAGAAATATTGATGACAAAGAGAAACGTAAGGAGTTATTCAAAAAGCTAAAAAATGATTCTGTTTGGGTTAATGATCCCTATTTGCGCCGCCTCATGCGGAAATATTGGAAACACGGTAAAAATCATACTTTTAATCAAATTGTTTTAGAACCTGGCAGTTATAAGTGTTTTTCGCATAATGGCAAAAATTATATTGAAGTCAGCAGCTTAGTCAGTCGCAAGAGGATTGCCATACCAATTGGCACTAACTACCCCATTAGTGGGCGTATTCGTTTGAATTTACGCGATGCTGGTGTGGAAATTCACTACACGATTGACAACACTGATGACCGCGCGTGTGGTTCTCAAAAAATTGGTATTGATAAGGGATATACCGAAGCTTTTGTTGATTCTGATGGAGACTTTCATGGCAAAGGTTTGGGCGAAGTCTTGTCAAAAGAATCTGATTATCTAAAGAAAAAATACCAAAGGCGCAATAAGATCAAAGCGGTTTTGAATAAGGTTGAACATCCAAAGAAAGCCAAAAGAATCATAAAACACAACTTGGGTAGAAAAAAGCTTAACCGTCGCAAACAGAGGCACCAAACCAAGGTTAAAAACATTGTTTTTACGGCAGTTAACCGAGTTGTTGATAAGGCAAAAACTATTGTTTGTGAGGACTTAACAAAAACGTTTAAGTCGAAAAGTTATGGTAAGAATGCCAATCGTCGCTTAAGCGGTTGGGTAAAAGGATTGATGGCTTCGGCCATTGATACAGTAGCTTCCCGAAGAGGTTCTAGGGTAGTTCAAGTCAATGCGGCATACACTTCTCAAATTTGTTCACAGTGCGGATGCCTCGGCAAGCGGACTGGGGACAAGTTTCACTGTGCCTTCGGGTGCGGGGCGGAAGGCGGCGCGGATCAGAACGCAGCGGTTAATATTTTTGCAAGAGCAGACGATAAAGAGCTACATCGGTGGCTTCCCTTTCAGAAGGTGAAGCAAATTTTGCGAAAACGTTGCCGCCAATCGGATGAGACAGCCCATCCTGGACTCCAGTTGCAACTCGGTCTTTGAGTTATCAACGGAGAGCGAATTATCAGGGATAAATGATCAAGGATGAGTAACTTTTTAGAAGCTGTAGCACGGGCACTTGCGGAATATCCAAACGATTCAGTCCAATTGATGAGATGTTGGTACTGTTAAACCTTTCTTGGTACCATTTTGTGATTCCCAAGCGCCACAGGGCTAATGCTTGAATAACGGTTGTTTTTCCGGAATTATTCGGCCCAATTAATACCGAAGGTTGCTCTAATTCTATGGTGACGGGTTGCCCAAATACTTTGAAGTGATGTATTTTCAGATAATGAATTTTTTTCATGTCGTTTGGCAGAATTTCATAAAACTAATTTCTTTGGCAGCCAACGGCACAAGCAGTGATCTCGCATCAATGCCATTAAGTTAAGCTGCCCAAGTACAACGGATACGCGAAATAAACGGATAAAAAACGTTACAAAATCATAAGGTTACCAATATAGCCAGGGCACCCTCGCATGCGGAAGTTACTTCGTTTGTCTGAAACTCGATGATCAAGTTTTTTCGTGCGCCCAAACGCCCAAGGATTGTTATACTAAGCACCATCATAAACTGAGCTTTATTGTCATTTCAACTAAGTGAGAAACCTTAAACTGGCAAAAGCGCAAATTGCCAAGTATAGCCCCAAAGGGGCGGATTAATGATTAATGATTAATGATTAATGATTAATGATTAATGATTAGCCCCAACGGGGCGATATTAATAAAGCCAGTGTACCTACCTGGCAAGCCCCAAAGGGGCGAATTAATAAAGCCAGGGGCACCGCCCCTCAATGCCATTAAGTTAAGGGCTTTGCACGTGGGATTGCCCCTACAAACCGTTATGTAATGTAGGGGCAATCCTTTATGGTTGCCCTCACCCAAAAGCGGTACGATATGGCATTGCACCGCCCCTGGAGACAAAAGCGCAAATTGTGACGGTGCCAAGTATATAAAAAAGGATTTCTTCGCTAATTTATCGCAATGAACAAATTCGCTAAAATTTTAGCTTTCCGGCCTGAAATAAACTCTAAATTAATTAATTAGCTATTCAATCAGCAAATGCTTAATTGAACAAAAAGTTGACTGACGTTATTTTATGCTCGTTTCTAAAATCCCTTATTATATACAATCCTTGTAGTTACCGACCCTAAAGTTTGGACGACTGCTAAGCACTCCTTGCTTTTATCTCTTACCGCCAACTGTGACAGTGACTAGCTTGTCCAAGTGTAGTCGCCGCTTGAAGGCGTCTTTAATCATTTCCAATGTCACCGCTTCAACGTTGTTGTTGAATGTGTGCAGGTAATCCAACGGCAAGCTGTAAAAGCCAATCATGGACAGATAGCCAATAATATTGCTATTGCTCTTGATGCGTAGCGGAAATTTCCCGGTGATGCCTTGTTTGGCCTTTTTTAGTTCGGCCTCGCTGGGGCCTTTTTCAACAAAGTTGCGTAGCGTGTCTTGCACTACTTGCAACGCTTGTGCGGCTTGCTCATTACGAGTTTTTGCGCTGGCTAGAAACGGCCCGGCAACCCGTAGCGGTGAAAAGTAACTGTAGGCACTGTAAGCCAAACCGCGTTTTTCGCGCACTTCTTCTGCCAAACGCGATACCAAACCACTGCCGCCCAACATATAGTTACCTACATACAAGCTAAAATAATCAGGATCACCTCGCTTCATGCCCGGTTGACCGATTAAAATATGGGTTTGCGTTGATGGGTGATTAATCGCTATTGTTTGAGCTTCGCTCAACTCGGCGACGGGCGGCAACGCCGGGGCAGCTTCACCGGTGGGCAGTTGACTGACAACCGTATTAGCCAACTCTTCGGCCGCTTTTCTGTCCAAAGCACCGACTATCGCTACCAGCGCATTTTTCGCCACATAGTGCCGAGCATGAAAGGCCTTTACATCGTCACGAGTTAATGCAGCTACACTCTCAGGTGTGCCACCTGCTAAGCTGGCATAAGGATGCGTACCAAAGACGGCGCTATAAAAGGCCTTTTCTGCAATGGCATTCGGTGATTGTTGTTGATATTGGAGGCCTACCAACATTTGTTGCCGAACACGTTCAAACGAAGTTTCATCAAAATCAGGCTTTGCCAATAACAACGTCAACATCTCTAACGCCGGTTGCAGCAATTGAGACTCCGTGAGACTGCGTAGACTGACGGTTGCCGTATCACGATCCACCGAATTGCTAAACTCAGCGCCTAAACTATCAAAATGTTCAGCAATTTGGTCGGCCGAATGGCCGCCAGCGCCTTCATTGAGTAAGCCATTGGTGAGCATGGAGAGGCCGGGTTTGTCGCCATCACGGGCGCTGCCGGCATCAAACGTTACTTCAACGTCAACCATTGGCAAATCGGGGGCCGGGACAAAATAGACTCGTGCCCCGTTGTCCGTTTGCCAGTGTTGGATGGTGGGTATCGCAAAAGCGGTGTTACATAGTAGCAACCCCAACAGTAGCAATACGCTAAGTCTCACCCTTTGAAAAAGGGGGGTTAGGGGGGGTTTAGCGTTCAAAAAAGAGAGAGTTTTCATTTTGATGAAGGCTCCTGTTATTAAGTGATTGAATTTGGAGTCCAAACCTTTAGGTTTGGACTTAAAATAACGTGCCAAAGCTAAAGCTTTGGACTCCTTGCCAAAGCCAAAGCTTTGGACTCCTTGCCAAAGCCAAAGCTAAAGCTTTGGACTCCATGCCAAAGCTAAAGCTTTGGACTCCATGCCAAAGCTAAAGCTTTGGACTCCATCACAAAGCTAAAGCTTTGGACTCCATCCCAAAGCTAAAGCTTTGGACTCCATCCCAAAGCTAAAGCTTTGGACTCCATGCTAAAGCTTTGGACGGATTGCCAAATCTTATTTCAAAGGTTGGGGTTCTAGCACGGCGATGGTTAAGTGGTCATCTATTAAATACTTACGGGCAACGGCTTGCACTTGTTCGGCCGTAACGGCTTTGATGTTGTCTAAGTAGCTATCAAACAATTGCCAATCTAATCCTACCACTTCCAACATGCCGATTTTCAGGCCTTGATAAAAGTGCGAATCCAGTTCATACACTTGGGAGGCGCGTAATTGGATTTTCACTCGTTCCAATTCGGTTTTGTCTACCAGTGTGGTTTGCAGTTGTTTAATCTGTTCTCGGATAGCCGCTTCTAAGTCAGCGACGGTGTGCTTTTGTGTCGGTATGCCGCTGAAGCTAAACAATTCTTCTAAACGACTAAAGAGATCATAACTCGCACCCGCCGTGGTTGCGATTTGTTGCCCTCGCACTAAATGTTTGGATAAACGGGCACTGTCGCCGCCATCCAGTATGTTGGCTAATACTTCTAACGCATAAACTTCCCAGTGGTTTTCCAAAGCGAGGGTGTTTAGCACTGGCACTTTGTAGCCCATGAGCAAATAAGGTAGTTTCGCCGGTCGTTTGACGGTTATTCGTTTGATACCAAACTGTTCAACTTCTGGGCGTGCGAGCGGTGGTGTCAGTTGACTGGGTTTGATTGGCCCAAAGTATTTGTTAGCCAACGCTAACACCGCTTGCGGTTCAACATCGCCAACGACGACAACGATGGCGTTATTGGGCGCATACCAGCGTTGATACCACGCTTGTAAATCGGCCAGCGTGTAATTTTTAAGATCACTCATCCAGCCGATGATGGGATTTTGATAGGGACTGGTTTGATAAGCCGTCGCCTTAAAATGCTCACGCGTCTGGCCGATGGGCCTATCTTCAACACGCATACGGCGCTCTTCTGTAACGACTTCCCTTTCTTTGGCAAACTCCTCTTCAGTCAGCACCAAGTGACGCATCCTATCGGCCTCCATTTCAAAGCTGAGGGAGAGCCGGCTTTTTTCCAGGGTTTGAAAATAGGTGGTGAAATCGGTGCCGGTAAAGGCATTTTCACGGGCCCCATTGACGGCCATAATGCGAGAAAATTCGCCGGCCGGATATTTTTCCGTGCCTTTGAACATCATGTGTTCTAGCATGTGCGACAGGCCTGTTTTGCCTTCTTGCTCGTAGCTCGCACCGACTTTGTACCACACTTGGCTGACGACGACGGGTGCTCGATGATCTTCCTTGACTATCAAGTGGAGGCCATTATCCAGTGTAAATTCATGGACTTCTCCGGCCATGAGTGAGGCGGAACTGTAACAGAGCAATCCGAGGACACTGAGTCGTAAGGACTTGTAAAGCATTATGTGAGTTCTCCAAGTGAAATGTTGTGTTTGTTATGTAAATATGGGGCGTGTGTTGGTTAAAATCAATCGTTTTCAATTAATACCTTGGCAATTGTTATAATTTATTGTTTTTATAAATTATTAATAATAATGAATTCACTCAATAGAGTTGTTGCTAAATAAAAAGTTTATAGAGTTTATGGCGTTTATGGAGTTTTTGGAGTTGACGAATTATATATAATGCGAATTAAGGCTTAAATTGAATCTTATAAATTCAACTGAAGTGGAAAACGCGCTTTGACGCGCTTTGACGCAAGAGACATCAACATAAGCGCGGCGCATGCAAGCGTCACTTGCGTGCGTTATTTTCAAAAACGCGCTTTGACGCGCTTTGACGCAAGAGATATTTTCTGGTTATTTAGACTACCTGATTTAGGGGCCATAAAATGTTTTGAATGGTTT
>Ga0190315_1000245_pt1 | contig 32654 bp, 34 predicted proteins | sample 48701101_MG_FD_161673 | JGI IMG/M metagenome (GOLD analysis project Ga0190315, IMG submission 161673) | Hydrothermal vent sediment bacterial communities from Southern Trench, Guaymas Basin, Mexico - 4870-11-0-1_MG | ecosystem: Environmental > Aquatic > Marine > Hydrothermal vents > Sediment ...
CGTTGTCGTTTGTACAACCGTGAAGATAAGTCGGGGGTGACAATGGCATTAATTTTACCATTTGTGTGAATTAGTAGAGACGCGAGGCAGGAGACGCGAGGCAAGAGACGCGAGGCAAGAGACGCGAGGCAAGAGACGCGAGGCAAGAAATGCGATGCGAGAGACGCGAGGCAAGAGACGCGAGGCATCGCGTCTCTACGAAACAAACACGCGAGGCAAGAGACGCGAGGCAGGAGACGCGAGGCAAGAGACGCGAGGCAAGAGACGCGAGGCAGGAGACGCGAGGCATCGCGTCTCTACAATTTTGAAGTTTTTTTTTAGCTGCTATACTTACAAAAGTGAAAGAGATCATTCATCTCAATCCTATTAATTAACCCATTGTTTAAATATTGATAATGGATTGAATATTAACCGACAACTGATAACTGAGGAACAACAGATGAGAAAAAAACTGTACTTTGGTCTAATACTGATACTCTCAGGATGGTTATTGACCGCTCATGCCATGGCCACTGAAGCGGGTTGGATTAACAATTTTGATGGCAGCCCCGAAAATTATCTGATTAAGCGGGGTGACGAAACGGTGCCTGTGGCTGTTTTCATGGTGCTGCAAGTTGGGGATGAAATTTCCTTGAAACAGGGGCCGCATCCCATCACATTAAGTTTACGTGGGGGTACTCAAACGGTTGAAGTGACACCTGAAAATTCACCTTATCAAGTTGATTCTCAAAATCAGGTGCCAGAAGAACTGGGTGAATTGTGGGCTTGGACAAAACAACGCCTTAGCGAGTGGCGCGAACTCACACAGCCCCTCATATTGGGTGAATCCAGCGATGCCGAACCGCCACACGATATTGTTATGCCACTACTGGAAAATGTGAACCACCCAGCCCACTTGGTTGCCGGTGAGCGGCCTTTGCATTTGCAATGGTATGGCGGCCAGCCTAGTTATACCGTGCATATTAAACAGCGCCGCAAATTTTTGCTCACGCAGAAGAGTTTTACCACAGCCATTGAAACGGAAAAAATGGCCTTTAATGTGAGGCCTAATAAGCCCTATCAATCCTATCGTGTTATCGTGCGCGATACCGAAGATCAAATGTTCATAGGTGGATTTAGAGTCGTCAGCACAGCACCTGATCTGACTAAGCCAACAGCACTGGAAACAATGAAATTGCCAGCGGACTTCCTTAAAACGGTGCAAGCTACCTGGCTGGCTACGCAGGAGGAAGGCAAGTGGATTTTTGAAGCATACCAACAAGCAGCACAGCTTCCAAAATATAGGCCTGCCATACTCTTAAAGGAAGTGTTGGCACGGGGCCAAGAGAAACAAGTTCGTCGTGGTATCCGAGGCTAGTGCAGTTTGTAGTAGGCGATAGATAGTTTGTATAGAAGGTAAAACCTGGGGAAACCGTTCCACCAAAGGCATCAACCCTGAAAAGGTAAAACCTCAATGCCACCTTCGTATCGGGCAGACATGCAGCTATGCCCCTACAAAATTCCGCATCATGACGGGGCCGTAAGGGCAGCCCGATCGTGTTCGCCCAGGCTTAACTATAATGGCATTGAGGTAAAACCTGGGGAAACCGATCCGCCAAAGGCCTCAACCTTCCTGAACCCCTGAACTCCTAAACGCCTAATGGTTTAACACCTTTCCTTCCTTTCGCGACAATTTTTGTCGCAACTCATCACGAATGACTCCCTCCTGCAACTCTTAAACTCCTAACTATGACAGAACGTTTATTTTTTGCTCTCTGGCCTAACAATACTGTGCGTCAAGCTATTAATGAACTCAGTCAACCCATCACGCAAGACATGAAGGGTAAAACGGTACCGCTTGACAATTGGCATATAACCTTAGCCTTTCTTGGCGATATTGATGAGCCAACTAAACAATGTATGCAGCAAGTCGCCGCCTCAATACAAGGTAGCCGCTTTAATTTGTCTTTAGATATTGTAAGTTATTGGCCTAGGCCTCGTGTTTTATGGCTGGGCGCGAGTGAAACACCTTTAGCCTTACAAGATTTAGTGACTCTGATGACAACAGGTTTACAAGATTGTGGCTATCGCCCAGAAACGCGCCCTTTTCAAGCCCATTTAACCTTAATGCGGAAAGCCAATCCGGCAAAAACCTACCCAACTATCACCCCTATCGCATGGGCAGTCGAGGATTTTTGTTTAGTGCGTTCCACGCTTGAGCGTAGCAGTGCGCGTTATGAGGTGATAGGGCGTTGGGCGCTTAATTCTTTTGTCAATCCTCACTGATTTGCAAAATAAAAAAATATCTTTTTGCATCGCAATTTATAATCATTTTAGACCAAAAACCAACGGTAGCTCTAACAATTTCTGGGGCATCAAGTGGAATGTGGAGGGGGGTACGTTCTCCTTCACCTTAGACGGTGATTATGAAGTGGGTACCATTCCAGTGTTGGCAAAATCCAGTACTTACTATAACACTGACGAGATTAAAGGGCCTGTCTGCCCCGGTGAAGCTGGCGGTTTCCCAGAATAACAACAACCTTGCCGCGATAATATAAAAGAAACTGGCAAACCAAGTCTAATACGCCGAAATACCTATTGGTATTTCGGCGTGTTCCTATAAATCTACTCAAATCTATTCATAGGTAATTCGCTCTCTGTTGATAACACTGATCTGTTGCAACTAGAGTCCAGGTTGAGCAGGCACATAAGTTGGTACGCAATCCGACAAAAGTCGTTTTGTACAACTAACCTAGCAATAACCAACTATAACAACAAGGATAGACGCACTGCCGTGTATCTGCCTGATAACTGATAACTGATAACTGATAACTGATAACTGATGTCTCGTTTATTGATCCAAAACTACCACACCGAAGTTGAAAAAATCATTCAATATGGGGGTTCCCGCAAAGAAACGTCTATTCGAGTGGCTTTTCAAAATCTGTTGAATGCTTATTGCACCGCTAAAAATTTTATTTTAATCCCGGAATTGGCCTATCGCACCAAGCATAATACCACCGTTTATCCTGATGGCACGGTAAAGGATGCGTTGCGTTTGCCCTGGGGTTATTGGGAAAGCAAGGATATCGATGATGATTTAGATCAGGAAATCCAAAATAAGTTCATCAAAGGCTATCCCAATGACAATATTTTATTTGAGGATTCAGAAACTGCCGTCTTGATTCAAGGTGGGCAAGAAGTTCAGCGCGTTTCCATGGCGGATGCGGATAAATTGGATGCGTTGTTCACGCATTTTATTCATTATGAACGCCCCGAAGTCCAAGATTTTCGGCAAGCCATTGACAAATTTAAAGCGGATTTGCCAACCGTTTTGGAAGCATTACGCAAAACGCTTGATGCCCAAGATAAAACCAATAAAAAATTTAAAGCCGCTTTCAAAAAGTTGTTTACGCTATGTCAACAATCCATTAACCCGAAAATCAACGCTTTTGATATTCGGGAGATGATTATTCAGCATATTCTCACCGAAGATATTTTTTTAACCGTGTTTAATGAAAGTCAATTTCATCGGGAAAATGTCATCGCGCAAGAATTAGAAGCCGTAGTCAACACTTTTTTTACCGGCAAAGTACGCCGCGATACTTTGAAATCCATTGATAGTTATTATGCCGTCATTCGCCGAGAAGCCGCCAATATTGCTAATCACCACGAAAAGCAGAAATTTCTCAAAGTGATTTATGAGAATTTTTATAAATCGTATAATCCCAAAGCGGCAGATCGATTAGGGATTGTTTACACGCCTAATGAAATCGTGCGGTTTATGATTGAAAGCACGGATTATTTGCTCGATAAACACTTCAATCGCCTATTAGCTGATGAGGAGGTTTCCATTCTTGATCCGGCCACCGGCACCGGAACGTTTATCACGGAACTGATTGAATATTTACCGAAAAATCGGCTCCGTGCTAAGTATCTTGAAGAAATTCATTGCAATGAGTTAGCGATTTTGCCGTATTACATTGCGAACCTGAATATTGAATATACCTACCAACAAAAAATGGGCGAATATGAAGCATTTCCCCATATCTGTTTTGTCGATACATTGGATAATTTAGGGTTTGATCACAGCTATCAAAATCAACAGAAAACCTTATCTCTTGGGTTGGGAGAAGAAAATGCGGCGCGTATCCAAGCGCAAAATAAGCGCCAGATTTCGGTGATTATTGGCAATCCGCCCTATAACGCTAATCAACAAAATGAAAATGACAACAATAAAAATCGTGAGTATACAGGAATAGACGAATCAATTAAGCGCACTTACATTGCCAACAGCACGGCGCAGAAAACTAAGCTTTATGATCAATATGCGCGGTTTTTTCGCTGGGCGAGTAATCGTTTATCAGAAAATGGGATTTTAGCCTTTATCACGAATTCCTCTTTTTTAGAAGCGCGAACTTTTGATGGGTTTAGAAAAGTGGTTGCCCAGGAGTTTAATGAGATTTATGTGGTCGATTTAGGCGGAGATGTCCGCAAAAATCCAAAATTATCAGGCACCAAAAATAATGTGTTTGGAATTCAAACGGGCGTTGCGATTTCGTTTATGGTAAAAACCAGTAGAGACGCACAGCCGTGCGTCTCTACGTGCAAAATTCATTATGTGCGTCTCCCAGAATTGGAAATCGCAACTGATAAACTGGCATTTCTAAGCACTTCCCAATTTAAGGATATTCCTTTTGACAGAATCCAGCCCGATCAAAATTATAATTGGCTTAATATTGCTGATAATGATTTTGAACAATTGTTGCCATTAGCGAATAAGGAAACGAAACTGGCGAAATCGGCAAAAGAGGAACGGGCGGTTTTTAAGTTGTTTTCATTAGGCATTGTCACCGCACGGGATGAATGGGTTTATGATTTTAACCAACAAAACTTGATAGAAAAAGTGAGTTTTTTCTGTCGTTTTTACCAAAAAGAACAAACAAGATGGGAAAAATCAGATAAGAGATTATCAATCAACAACTTTGTTGATAGAACATTAAAATGGACTTCTGAATTAGAAACGCATCTCAATAAAAAATCCAATCTTAAATATAAAGCCAATTGTTTAAGACAAGGGTTATATCGTCCGTTTGTAAAGAGAAATTTATATTTTGATGACGTTATTATTCATCGTTTATATCAAATTAATTCTATCTTGAGAATTGGAAAACAAGAAGATAATAAATTAATTTGTGTTAATGTCGGAAACAAGCCTTTCAATATCCTTATAGCCAATGTTATTCCAGACTATCATTTTAATGGTGATGCTCAATGCTTTCCTCTCTTACGCTACGACTCCGAAGGCAACCCCACCGACAACATCACCGACTGGGGCTTAAATCAATTCCAAACCCATTATCAAGATGACTCCATCACCAAAGAAAACATCTTTCACTACACTTATGCTGTATTACATCATCCCGCTTATCGGGAAAAATACGCGCTGAATTTAAAGCGCGAATTTCCACGTCTTCCATTTTATGAGGAGTTTCATCAATGGGTAGATTGGGGCAAACAATTGATGGATTTCCATTTAAACTATGAAACCGTCAAAAAATACCCGCTAAAACGGATTGATAAACCATTGGCAAGCAACAAAGCCAACAAACCCAAACTCAAAGCCGATAAAGAAGGGGGTAAAATCCAGCTAGATGAGATTACCACATTACAAGGCATTCCCTTTGACGCTTGGGAATATAAACTCGGCAATCGCAGCGCGTTAGAATGGATATTGGATCAATATAAAGAAAAAAAGCCCCGTGATAAAACCATTGCCGAGAAATTCAACACCTATCATTTTGCCGATTACAAAGAATCGGTGATTGAATTATTGCAGCGGGTGTGTACGGTAAGCGTGGAAACCAGGCGCATTATTGGAGAAATGCCTTGATTTGATGATGGCACAACCTACCATTTGATGTTTCGGGAAATCGCTTCGTTCGTTCCAGAAACATTATTGTTTTATTATTTTATAAGCGTAGAAAACATGTAAATTATTGAAAAAATGTCCTAAATGAATGGATTGAATTGACAAGGTATTATTCAATTAAAATAAACTCACTTTTTATGAATATTGAAAAAGCCATCAAACAAATTGTAGAAAATTTACCCAAGTGGGAAAATAGTATAAACGAAGCTCAGACTCGTCAAGTCATTGTTTTACCTATTTTATTAGAATTAGGATATGACATTTGGAATCCCTTTGAAGTTTATCCAGAACAACATAGTGGCGGGGGATTAGGTAGTCATATTCCTGATTTTAAAATTTGTTTCAATCAGAAAACTCATTTTATTGTTGAAGTTAAAGCACTGAATAAAAAAATTACGGCTAATGAGCAAAAACAAGCTGTTAATTATGTCAACTCGGAAGGATTACGTTGGGCCATATTAACCAACGGGAAAAAATGGTTATTTTTTGATAATGAACAGAAAGGAAAAGCAACGGATAAATTAGTTTTTCAATTTGATATCACCGAAGAAGCAGCCACAAATTACTTCAAACTATTATTGTCAACTGACGTTTGGAAATCAGCCGATGCTAGTCAGCACATTAGGCAAAACATAGAAATTATTGAATTAAGCAAAAAATTAAAGGACACACTGTCAACCGGGTTTGAAAAAAGTGAAGCTGGACTAAAGTTAGCTATTCAATACACGCTTGATGGCAATGAACGTCAATTGGCAGAAACACATTTTGTTGAAATACTATCATTAGTTTCGCTAAATGGAAATCACTCATCTTCACAAAATGCGACCAGCAGTTATAAACAAGATGAGTCGAATAAAATCATACCATTATTACGTGACAAAATTGAACAAGCAAGTCAGCATTCAAAACATGAAAAGATTGAAATAGCCAAGTTAAACAACTCCAAGATAAAAGTCAAAAATTGGCGTGATATTTTTGTGGGTGTAATTGAAACATTGATTGCCTTGGAACAGGAAAGTAGTATTTCATCAAAAGATATGTATGAATCACCCTCTGCCGGTAAAATTAAAAAAAATGGTGAACCTTATTCAGACAGTGCCTATCGTCAACTGAGTAATGGACAATATTTATTTGTTGGAATGAGCCACATTGTTTCTCAACAAAAAATTAATCACTATTTAAACACATTAAATATTGGCACCGGCATTTTAGAAATTACCTATGAGAATAATCATTATCATTTGCCTCGGTAAAATTTGGCCAATTTAATTTTTGACCTAAACAACTAAAACAGCATGGCGATTAAAAAATGTACCAAGGAATTTTTATTGATAATCAAAAAGCAGATAAGCACTTTGCTTCACTCATGTCCACTCCCTGCAAAAATGGACTGACGGTTAAATTTCAGCAATCTGCTGAGTTAATTAAGTTAGCCAAAAACATTCTAGTCAATCAACCCAATTTAGTGGTTTTAGAATCTCATTTGAATAAAGATTACAAAGCCACACCGTTAGCCCTGCAATTACGTGACTACACTTTTGAAAATGTGGATAAAGATTTTCCCATTATTTTGGTTTCCCATGAAAACAAAATCACGGGTTATGATGATGTCACCGCCCATAACTTATTCGACTGTCGTTTTACGAAAAAAGAAGTCGCCGATAATTCAGAAGATCGCCAAAAAATAATATTGTCGCTCGTCAAGGGCTATCAGCGCATGATTAAAAACTGGCGTCAAAAATCGGAACGATGGGCGACTTTCTTCGCACTGAATGAGCAAGAAAGAGTGGTGGTTGCTTATCAAGCTATACGTGAACTTGACAAACTCAAAGCCCCCCATCAAGTTGCCCAGAATATTTTGCGCTATGTGATAGGGAGACAAGGGATTTTACGGGATAAAGACAATGTGTTAGCCCGTTTGGGCGTAGCAAAAGAAGGTAATGATGTCGATACACTGTTTGACGTGCTAAAAAAAGGCCAAAGTCATATACAGCGGCGTTTTTAGTGAAGGTTGGACGCGCTGGTGGTGGCATCGTTTACAGGATTGGGAGGAGCAATTCGCTGATAAACCTTTCGGTAATTTGACCGGTAAGGAACGGGTGTTATGTTTGAATGAGAAATTAGGCCTCAAATTATCGCCCGCTGAGTCGCGTTGGCAAGAGCATACTGACGCTTTATTTGCCTTTGCTTGTGATTCTTGTCATCAACCCACTGAGCAACAATATTCTGTTATTGCTTATGAACCTGAATCACTACCTCACAGTTTTATCCAAAGAAGACACATTTGTTGGAAATGTGTTGAAACGGGTGAATTTGTCGATACTGGATTGGAAATTGATGATGGGGAAAGATTCATTGTCGATATGATTCAGAATGGTGAAATGAGGAATTGAATGTACTTTGTTCCACTGTGGAGTCTATTTTTTTAAAATGTCGTAGAATAATGAAATTCTACGACACAATGGCTTCACGGGGAATATCTTACCACCTATCATTTTTTGCGCGCCCTTCGATAAGCTCAGACTACGAAAAAACTTGAACCTTGAATAGATTTTACGATGTACCATAGAGTATCACTTTGTCTTAATGTAAGGTTTATAAACGAATAGAGCATAAAACACGGTATCGCTACGTGTGTTTTCGGCCCGAATATTTGAAAACGGATAGGTGGTAAGCGGGGAATAGCAACATGACTTATTATAGAAATAACCATTGCAACCCCTATTTATTCAAGTTGTCCAATACTTTTTTAATATCTCTCTTAACTTGAGCCCGTTGGCTGGACGGCGTTTTGACATGTGCGCCGCCTTTTCGCATTATGAGCGCACGCGCTATCGGATTTCTGATTTTTAGTTTTGACATGATTTAACACCTTGAAAAATAAATAAATTATGACATTTTTTTTGCAATAGGGGTGATAGAAGGCTGATTAAACATCGAATTAAATCAGTGTTAATGATGACAATCAGTTCAATCAGTGTTCTATCCTTTCTCACAAAATCACTTATCATGAATAATAATGAACCGTTACCCTTTCACACATACCACTTGTTTTAAGGTATGCACGACTTCTACCAAATCACTTTGGTTTGCCATGACTTCATCTATTGATTTATAAGCCCCAGGAATTTCGTCAATTACCTTCTTATCTTTGCGACATTCCACGCCTTCAGTTTGCTTTTCCATATCCGTTTTATTAAAACGGCGTTTTGCTTCAGTGCGACTCATTTTGCGCCCTGCACCGTGCGAACAAGAACAGAACGATTCGGGATTACCTTTGCCGCGCACAATATAAGATTTAGCGCCCATACTACCGGGGATAATCCCTAATTCACCTTCACCTGCTCGAATCGCCCCTTTTCGCGTTAAAAACACGTCTTCACCAAAATGGTTTTCTATTGCCACATAATTATGATGACAAGTGATAGCCTCTTTAGTGATATCAAACGGGGGTAAAGGTTTACGCAACGCTTCGATAATAAAACGCATCATTTCGCGTCGATTAAATAAAGCATATTCCTGCGCCCAATGCACCGCTTCCACATAATCGTCAAAATGTTGCGAACCTTCAGTAAAATAAGCTAAATCACGATGTGGCAATTGCGACAAATGTTGCTCCATATCTTTTTTAGCTAAACTGATAAAATAACGCCCAATGACATTACCAATTCCTCGACTCCCTGAATGCAACATGATCCAAACGGCTTGATTTTCATCAAGACAAAGCTCAATAAAATGATTACCGCCCCCTAAAGTACCCAATTGTTGCGTCCAAGTTTTGTAAGGATTTTTCACCATTTTGCCAATAGCTGGATGTTTCTCAATAATTTTCTCTTCAATCACCTTGTTGAGCGCCTTGATCGTTGAGTTTTTAGCTTGTATTGACTTGTGCATGGCATAACCGACGGGCACGGCTTCTTCAATGGCAAGGCGAACACGCTTGAGATTATCAGGCAACTGATTGGCTGTGATAGATAAACGGGTTGCCGCCATGCCGCAACCAATATCAACACCAATTGCCGCCGGAATAATCGCCCCTTTGGTGGGAATCACGGAGCCAATTGTGGCACCAATACCGATATGCACATCGGGCATAGCCGCAACATGACTATGAATAAAAGGCAACATAGCCAGATTCGTTAATTGATCAAGCGATTTAGAATCGACATCTTGGCTGTAAATTTTGACAGGCACTTTACCTTTATTTAAAACCATTTGAATTGGCATCATAAATTCCTGAGTGTTGTTCGTAGGGTGGGTTTTGGGCGCACTTCTAAAAAAAGGAGCATTATCAATCTCGATTGAGTTGTATACTTATAGCGTTTTCCGATTGAATGAACCTTCGGTGTGCTTCGCTAAGTACAAATCATTTGGGTGAAAAATTTGCGGCCCGATTGATTTTCGTTCCAAATTTATTTTGCTGCTCTGTGAGACAAAAAAAAACCTGACTAACGATTGTCAGCCAGGTTTTTTTCAAACACAGGAAAAAAACACACTTCTCCTGAATGGAAGACAATCATAAAAATGCCTTCCAGCCAAAAGTGGGGTGGAAAGCTATTGTAGATTATTTGACGAATAGTGTTGATACATGTGTATTTTCCTGTGTTATGTTATGTGTGAGTGAATCTGTGGCGAAAACGAAAAATAGAATGAGTGCGATAAAAAGAAGGTAAATAGTCTATACCTATTTGCAAAAACTTGTCAAGTGATTGATAGGTGGGCAACAAAAACACGTTTCGAGGTTCAAGTTGGCGCTTCGTTCCAACTTGAACCTCGAACCCAGTCTACAACACTGAACGCTGAAAAAATGACTCTATTTCTAAAACGGCCCTATATTTTAGCTTTACTGATTGCTGTCGCCTTAGGGGCTTGGTTATTCTCAGGCCAGGCGAAAGTTGAGCAACAGTCTGAAGCTCAAAAACAACCGACAACGGAGCAAGCACAGCCTAGTGTGATTCAAGTGCGTGTGCGAGAACAAAAGGCGCAGCCTTTAACGCGTGAAATCATTTTAACAGGGCGCACTGCGCCACTTCGTACCGTTTTATTACGGGCAGAAACGGATGCGCGTGTTATCCAAATTGGCGCTGTGCGCGGCGCACGAGTCAAAAAAGGCAGTTTAATCATACGTTTAGCAACCGATGATCGCGCCTTACGTGTCAAAGAAGCCCAAGCTTTGGTTAAACAACGCGAGTTTGAATACAAAGCGATGCAGAGGTTATCAAAAAAAGGTTATCAGTCGCAGACAAAAATCGCAGAAGCGTTAACTTTATTAGAAAGTGCCAAAACGCAAGTTGAGCAAGCCAATATTGCGCTGAACAATACCGTCATACGGGCCCCGTTTAAAAGCGTATTAGTAGAGCGGCAAATTGAATTAGGTGATTATGTGTCCACAGGTGACATCGTCGCGGAACTGATGGATGAAGATCCCTTTTTAGTCGTGGGAGAAGTCAGCGAACGACAACACCATCAATTAAAGCTAGGGAGCATTGCCAAGATACGTTTAATCACAGGGCAAACCATAACGGGTAAAATAACACTCATTTCAGCCCGCGCCATCGCTTCCACGCGCACATTTGATATTGAGATACAAGTCTCTAATCCTAAAGGCAAAATAGCGGCCGGTATGACGTGTGAAATTCGTATCCCCCTTGAAAAGGCTTATGCCCATAAAGTGTCTTCGGCCCTGTTGTCACTCAATGATGAAGGTATATTAGGTGTCAAAACCGTCAATGATGAGAATCGCGTCATTTTTTATCCGGCAAAATTTGTCCGTGCAACAGCCGAAGGCATTTGGTTAACGGGTTTACCAAAACAACTGCGTTTTATAACGGTAGGGCAAGGATTTGTACGGGCAGGGGATTTAGTACAACCCGTACTTGAATCAGAAATCGCCTTAAAATCGACATAACGGTTTGTAGGGGCAATCCCTTGTGGTTGCCCTGTTAGTAAATTAGAATCTTTGCTTGACATGAAAATTAATAGGATTATGATATTATCTATTTAAGGGACGCGCTAACGCGCGCCTCTTACTTTACTTCCATGTCTAGTGCCGCTTAACTAACATAGGCGTTAGGTCACTGCCATTAAGTTAAGGGCAGACACGCAGGTATGCCCCTTTCCAGTACCACATATTTAAAGGGCTTCCGGGGCGAACCTATGTGTTCGCCCTGCTTAACGAAGGTGGCTTTGAGGCGTTAGGTGCTTTCGTATTAAGGAATCTATGAAATTAGGAGAATAAACTAATGGCTATTTGGTGGCTTGCAACTTCTAAAAACGAAGGACATTGTTCGTATAATGAGCTTAAATATCGGAAGATTTTAGCTCAAGGTTGGCCTGCTCTTGGAGATTTATCAGCCCTATTACCTGTTAAGGATGAAGTTAATTTCAAAAAAATCATCAATGAATTGGTAGAATATGTCTATAACGGTTGGAAAGAACCGCGTGATCCCGGAAGAGTTATTCTAAATCTTTTGAAGTTTCGTGAAAACGATTTGGTTTTATGTACAGAAGGCGTATCTGTGAAAGGGATTGCAAAACTGGGTGCAGATTTGAAATATCGTTATGATAACGGAGCAGGATTGTATGAATACGCTCAAACTATTTATCCTGTTACTGAGTGGAAAGATTGGGATGTTGGGTTAGCGGGCCCTCGGCCTCCCACAAAAGCTAGGGGACCTGCTGGAATTAACCGTTATGGAGGAGTTGAGTCGGTTATTTCGGATGCTTGGGGAAAGCTAATCTAAGCACATCTACCCTTAGGATAACTGAAACCTAAGTACTTTCGCCAAAAATTTTCAGGTATTTTAATAGAAGCAATGTTTATTTGTAATTAGAGACGCGAAGCATCGCGTCTCTACGAAACCGCGAATTGTAGAGACGCGATGCCTCGCGTCTCTTTGCGGTAAAATACCGGTTTATTTGTGGTTCAGTACTTAACAAAAATAAGGGAAAATATCAACAAAGGACACGGCGAGTGCTAATGAACAATTTACAACACAAATAGAAAATTTAACACAAATAACGGCAGCCGGACGAGCAAAGAAGGGCAATCTATAATAAGAGATAATATCCAAGATAATCAATTAATTTTACTCTGACCCCGATGAATCGGTGAATCGGTGTTTAATACAAAAAACCAAACAACCATAATGGGATGACATTCTTGTAACCAGATTCAATATTATCAATAGCAAGATAAGCATTCTCTAAATCCTTTATCTGCTTCATATCTTTTGATTGACCACCCACTTCTATAATGACTTTCTCATCAATCAAAAAATCACCTTGATGGTGATAGTGGAGTTGATGTTTTTGTCGAAGTTGAGAGACCAAAAAACTTTCTCTAATTGCCCCTCTATCTGGTTTAGCACAAAGTATAGAAAATAGATTAGGGTTATCAAGTAAAATTTTATTTGGCGTTTGTAAAGTTTTATGTCCTTTACTACCTCGTATAACATGAACTAAACTACCCTTATCCATATAAGTCAAATACTTAGATAATGTTGCCCATGCGACACCCGTTTCTCCTGACAGCTTAGATTTGTTAATTTCATAAGGTGAAGTGCAACAAAGCATATAAAGCACTTTTTTAAGCGTATCAAGTTTATCAGTTTGAATATTAAACAGTGATGCTAAATCACTATCTATAGTTGTATTGACCACTTCTAATAATCTATTACCATATCCAGAGGTGCTCTCTTTAAAAAAAGGGTAAGCACCCAATTCTAAATATTCACCAAACCATTCCAATGGTTTAATTTGACTCAGAATATCTACAACTATATCTTCATGATTTGAAATCATTTCTTCAAATGCATAAGATGGCATAAGGGCAATATTTTTAAGGGCTAAAAATTCGCGAAATGAAAGAACCGGCATATCATAAACTAAAGCTCTCCTAGACAAGTCACCTAATTCATGCTCTATCTTCATAGCAGAAGAACCTGAAAATATCACTTGTAATTCCGTAAAGTCATACATGGCTTTAACGTGTGATGCAAAATGTTTTATTTTATGAATTTCATCTAAAATCAATAATTTACCGCCATAAGCGGCAAATTCGTCGGCTATTTGATAAAGCGGCTGGGAAATCATAGCCGGATGATCACAAGAAATATAGAGAATTTTAGAGGGTTTATATTTGGTAGTTTTAGCATATTGATGTAAAAGAGTGGTTTTCCCAGAACCTCGTCCACCTTTAATACCAATAATGGGTGCTTTAAAATCTATCTCATTAAATAAAAACCTTTTAAAAGATAAAGATTTTTTAGATAAGAATCTTTTAGATAATTTAGATAATATTGGTGTCATTATATTGCTTTTGGTATTAAATGTATTTAATAGTCTATGCGATAATACTATGAAATATATTTTATATCAAGAGATTTAAACTGTGATTTATGTAGCAAGTTTTTATGGCTACGAACTTAAGAAACCAAAAAATAGGGGACAGACTGCGGTGTTATAGTGATTCCCGATTGAATAAAGCACATTAAATTTTATTGCTGAAAAGGGGCCAGGCTCGAATTATTTTACCAACACCAAACATCATAATGGCAATTCTCCTTGATTGAAGTTATCTTCCGGTTTGTTATCTTTGGTCGTCCTCTTGGTTTTGGTTCACGCCTTTGCTCCACCATAGCTTCTAAGTACTTTCGCCAAAAATTTTCAGGTATTTTAATAGAAGCAATGTTTATTTGTAATTAGAGACGCTTCGCGATCGCGTCTCTACAATTCGCGGTTTCGTTCCGACGCGATCGCGAAGCGGTCTCTTTGCGGTAAAATACCTGTTTATTTGTGGTTCAGTACTTAATAATTATGAGTAGCGTTATACATCAGTAATCAATTTTTAAAGTCTGTATTCCCGCCACAACTTCAACCGTTATATCCTTCAATTCCGCTGCCGCAGCCAAGACTTCATCAAGTGTCACTCCTAACTGAAATACCAGCCACTTTGCACCATACCCCACGCCGCCCATAAGTGTTGTCATTAACTAACAACGTTAAAAGTTTTTCGGCGACTCTTTGATGTCGAGGCCATGCTTTGAGTACTTTCTTCTTGTTTTATTTTTTCAGCCAGTGAAACCCATTCTGTTGCTTCGGCCAGATGCCTCATTGCCATTAAGTTAAGCTTTTTCAAGAGGGCAACCCTACGGATTGCCCCTACATAATACGAGGGTTCGTAGGGGCAATCCCTTGTGGTTGCCCTTAACCAGCCGAAGCAAAAAAAATCAATTTGGAACGAAAAGCTTCGCACTCCAATCGGGCCTTTAAGATTTAGTGGAGTTCAAGATTTATCTTGATTTAATCACATAACCCGAGTTACCCCTTTTTGAATATCACTGAAAAAGTCTGGCGGAAAAGCAATAAAATCGTTGGGCATAAAGACGACTGATGTCGATTCTGCATTGCGTCTCTAAGGGCGAACCTTTGTTATCGCCCTTTTGAAAATCATTTAATCTATTTGAAAAGCTATAACGTTGATCTCTCTTCGCTCGAAACGAAGTGTGTACTCCAGATAATACGTCCATTGCTCAGCGTATAAGTGACTTTCCCTTTAAATTCCCAACCTAAAAATGGCGAGTTGTGCCCTTTGCTATACATATTGTCTGGACTTAAACGCCAAGAACGGTTTGGATCGAAAATGCAGATATCAGCTGGATGCCCTATCGCTAAAGTGCCGGCATCTAGGCCTAAAAGTTGGGCGGGTTTATGGGTGACATAGCTCAGTGCTGTTATTAAATCAAGCTGCATTGCTTCAGCGAGATGTAATGTGAGGGGTAATAAGGTATCTAAGCCTGATATACCAGGTGCTGACATGGAAAAGGGATTCAGTTTTGCGTCTGTTTCATGTGGTTGGTGATCTGAACAAATCGCGTTTATCGTGCCTTGTAATAAGCCTTCGCGTAAAGCTTCTTTATCCTGTTCACTGCGTAAAGGCGGAAAGACATGACATTGCGTGTTGTAGTTGTTGATATCTTGGTCGGTTAAAAACAGGTGATGGGCGCTGACATCAGCGGTGACGGGTAAACCTTTTGCTTGGGCTTGTTTAATCAATTCGACAGCCCGGGTGCTGGAAAGCTGGCAAAAATGCGCGCGTACACCGGTCATTTCAATCAACAATAAGTCACGAGCAACTTCAATGGTTTCTGTGGCTTCTGGAATCCCTGATAAACCTAAACGAGTGCTTATCGCGCCTTCATGGGCACAACCATTGTGTCCTAACCAAGGTTCTCTGGCATGGAGAAAAACGGTCAATTCATAATTGGCAGCATATTCTAAGGCATAACGGAAGACATCAGTATTAACGATGGGTAGCACATTGCTCACAGCAATACAACCTGCCTCTTTGAGAATGCCCATTTCGGCGAGATGTTCACCTTTTAAGCCTTGAGTGAGTGCGGCTAATGGTAGGACTTTCGCCATGCCTGCTTTTGCTGCACGTTGTTGTAGTAGTTCTGCGATGGCTTGGGTATCAATAACGGGATCGCTATCAGGTGGACAACAAACTGTTGTGATACCATTTGCGGCAGCAGCCCGCGTTTCACTGAAAATCGTGCCTTTATGCTCGGCCCCCGGTTCCCGTAAACGCACACTTAAATCAACTAAGCCCGGACACACGATTTGATCTGTGGCATCAATGAGTTTGTCTGCCGAAAAATTTGCCGGAGGGCTACCCATTGCGATAATTTGACCTTCGGCAATATGCAAGTCTGTTATTAAATCTAAATTGGAAGCGGGATCGATTACACGTCCGCGAATAATACTGAGCGTAGCCATTTAATAAGCATCCTTTTTTTCAGAAACGGCCCCTAAAGTCATGGCCATGACTGCCATTCTGATTGCAATACCATTACTCACTTGTTGCAAAATAACAGAATAAGGGCCATCAGCCACGTTGGAATCAATTTCTACGCCACGATTGATCGGTCCAGGGTGCATCACAATCGCGTCTTTCTGTGTGACTTTTAAGATTTCTTTAGTCAGTCCGTAATATTGAAAATACTCATAAACACTGGGCAAAAATGCGCCTTTTAGCATACGTTCTCGTTGCAAACGTAGCATAATAACCACATCAACCTCTTTAAGGCCGGCTTTTAAATCGTGAAAGACTTTGACACCTAATTCTTCGACACCTTTGGGAATCAAGGTTTTAGGCCCAACAACACGCACTTGAGAAACGCCTAAAATGGTGAGCGCCTGAATATTGGATCGAGCAACTCGTGAATGTCGAATATCGCCGACAATGGCAACACGTAATGGGGCAAAATCCCCTTTATTTTGGCGAATGGTATACATATCCAACATGGCTTGAGTTGGGTGAGCATGTTGTCCATCACCTGCGTTGATAATGCTGATATCGGGTGCGACATGTTGCGCTATGAAATACGCTGCTCCTCCTGCATTGTGACGAACAATAAACATATCACAGTGCATGGCTTCCAGATTGTGCAGCATATCAATCAGGTTTTCCCCTTTACTGCTTGAAGAGGTATCAATATTAAAATTCAAGACATCTGCGGAGAGGCGCTTAGCCGCTAATTCAAAAGTGGTGCGCGTGCGGGTGCTGGGTTCAAAAAATAAATTGACAACGGTTTTACCCCGTAATAGCGGTACTTTTTTAACCGATTTTTCTGGGACATTGATAAGAGAAGCTGCGGTATCTAAAATATCAATGAGTAGGCTACGTTTTAAACCGCCAATCCCCAGAAAATGTTTGAGACGACCTTGATTATCTAATTGAATGTTATTCATGCAACGTGCGAATTTCTAAAGATAAAGATTCAGGGCCACAAAGTTTGATATGTTTACCGGGTTCGACACACAGTGAGCAACCGATGATATTGGGTTGAATGGGTAACTCTCGCCCATTTCGTTCTATCAAGACAGCGAGTGTCACACTGGCTGGGCGGCCATAATCAAAAATTTCATTTAAGGCAGCTCGTATTGTGCGCCCGGTATGGAGTACATCATCGACTAAAATAATGTGATGATTTTCCACTTCAAGCGGTAAGCTGGAAGGTTTAACGTGGGGATGTAAACCAATACGGCTAAAATCATCACGATAAAATGCGATATTGAGTTGGCCCAAGGGTTTGGGTAATTTGAGCAAGGCATGTAGACGTTCGGCCACCCACACACCGCCCGTTTGTATCCCTACCATTAACACATCATCACGGTTTTGTGTTTTTAAATGATGATTCAAATAGTTAGCCATGCTACAAACGAGCATGTCAATCTGGTTTATAGAAGACATTTGAATGAAAAATGGAAAATGAGAAATGAATCAGGAATTCTGCCGTAGGGGCAATCCCTTGTGGTTGCCCTGCCCCCTACGCTTCGGCCGTAGGGGCAATCCCTTGTGGTTGCCCTTCCTCCGATTTAAAGATGATCTAATCCAAAGAAAACCAAGTTTCAAGAATCACTTGGGCCGCTACAGCATCTAAATTTACAATTTTAGGGTCCTTTTTTCCTTTTCCCTTTTTTTTAAGCAGGATTTTTTCTACCGCTGCGACAGAGGATAAAGTTTCATCAATGGTATGGACAGGTAATTGATAACGCGCCAGCAATTGCCGACAAAAATCGCGCACTGCGATAGTAACGACATTATCCGAACCATCGGCATACTTAGGCAAACCGACTACCAAGGCATCCGGTTGCCATTCTTGAATCAAAGTATTGATAGACTTCCAATCAATTTGCTGATTTCTAACAAACACAATCGTTAAGGGCCGAGCGGAGGCCGTAAAAGTTTGACCAACCGCCACACCAATCCGTTTAGTCCCATAATCAAATCCTATAACATACATTTCAATTATCAATTATCAATTATCAATTATCGGTTAGATGTCGGGTGGGCATTGCCCATCCTTTATCAAAAGAATCAGTTTCTTATATCATTATTTCTTAGCAGCTATCAGTTTGGCCTGACACTTTTTTTTTCAACACAGAATTGAGAATGAAAGAATTGGGATGATTAAAAGCCACGGAATGACACTTCAATGCCCGGAATATTGAAGTGTTTTTCCGTGTTTTTCCGTGGCAAAATCATACATTGTCCAACTAGGCATGACTGATAACTGATAACTGAAGAACACTACCCATGGCCGGCGTAGCTTGTTAGTAAATTTAAATCAACGCCTATGTGAGCGGCGGCGGCGTGCCAGCGTTGTTCAGGAGGGGTGTTAAACAATATATTATGATTTGCGGGGGTACTCAGCCAAGCATTATCAATCATTTCTTGTTCTAATTGTCCAGCGCCCCAACCGGCATAACCCAATGCAATTAAGCTATGATGAGGGCCTCTACCGTTGGCAATGGCAGCGATAATATCACGCGATGTCGCAATGCCTAAATTTTCCCACACCATAAACATGGAATTCCATTGACTAGGCGGTTGATGAATCACAAAACCGCGCTCACGTTGTATGGGCCCCCCTTCAAAAATCGGCAAATGATTCGCATTTTGATCAGTCGCCTCAATCCCCATTTGTTGAAGCACATCGCCAAACTCCATCTCCATTGGATGATTGATGATAATGCCCATCGCCCCTTCTTGGTTATGTAAACAGACATAAATCACGGTTTTATAAAAATTAGGATCACCTAAATTGGGCATGGCAATCAAAAAGTGGTTAGTAAAATAAGTGGTTTCTAACATAATTATAGTATTGAATACTGACAACCTCGTCAAAAAATGATTTAAATTATCATACTACTTATTGACTGCTCAAGCCATTGTAACGAAATTTCCACGTCCGGGTGATATGCAATATGTCGGTGTCTTTGCGAATTTCTTCTGGAAAGGGCTCAAAGGGTGCGGCGTGATGTACAATTTGCAATGTGGCTTCATTAAAAATATTATTTTTAGAAGGGTCTTTAAGCTCAACTTGGTGTAGCGTACCATCGGCATTGATCGCGACATCCAAAATCAAATTGCCTGATAATTTTTGATGGCGAGCCGCTTCAGGATAATTAGCGTTACCGACTTCTTCAATTTTTCTACGCCAGTTTTCCATATAATTGGCATATTTATATTCTTGTGTACTGGCATTGATAAATTTTTTACGAGGGCGTTTAGCATATTCTTCAAATTGTTCATTTAATTCGGCCTGAAGACTGGCCAGTTCCATTGCACGAGTATTAACAAATAACGTATTTTCTGCGATAAAGTCTTTAAACACTAAATTTTGGGAATCATAGCCCTGTTCAGCAGGCTCATCAGGCGGAATCACTTCTGTTTGTGCCGCAACCTGATCAGGAGACGATTCATCCGTTGTTAGGATTTGAAATTGATACTCTGTGGGAGCGGCGGCAATTTGAGGCGGTGGCGGCGTGAAAACTAACTCGGCCGTTTGATCAGGAAATGGCGCTATTGTAGGCGTTGATGGACGAACATCTTCAAGACGCTCCCCGCCGCCATCGTAGCTGACTTGGGCTAAATAATCTGCCTTCTTTGGGCTTCGCTCCGTGCGCTTTTGTACTAAAATGACTTCCATCGTCGTATTCAACGGCTGAGCCGATTTTGGCATAGCAAAACCAAGCCCATAGATAATCGCATAATGTATTAAGGCCGCGATCACCAAGGCCACAATAAAATGTTCAGTATCGGGTTCGATGTAAAGTGATTGAGTATTCACGGCAATTCACGCGTTTTTAGAATGAAAAAGAGTTATTTTCAGTATAACGCACAAAGGAAATGAGAGGAAATGAGGAAATGAGGAAATGAGAAATTGAAAATTGAGAATTGAGAATTGAGAATGGGGAATGAAAAGAGTTTTAAATAAAATAGCTATGTCGGGTGGGCAACGTTGTTACCCACCAAGTGAGGCGACTACTCAACAACAGATACTTTTTGAATAATCACAGGCGTTTTCGGCACATCGCTCCCAAATGGGCCACCCTGGCCCGTTTCGACGTTTCTAATACTATCAACCACATCCATGCCTTGAGTCACTTTCCCAAATACAGCGTAACCCCAACCTCTAGGAGTACGCTTGGTATGATCCAGAAAGAAATTATCAGTCACGTTGATAAAAAACTGCGAAGTAGCCGAATGAGGAGCAGAGGTACGCGCCATCGCAATAGTACCCCGCGCATTGTTCAAGCCATTATCGGCCTCATTACGAATCGCTTGAAGAGTCTCTTTCTCAGTGTAACCCGCTGTAAAACCCCCACCTTGAATCATAAAATGGCTAATTACGCGGTGAAATATCGTGCCTTCATAAAAACCGTCCTTGGCATACTGCAAAAAGTTAGCAACCGTTTTAGGTGCTTTTTCCGCGTTAAGCTCAAGCACAATCGTACCCAAATTGGTTTGCATCTCGACTACTGGGAACTTGTTGGTTTGCTGCTCGACTACTGGGTTCTGGATTTCAGCACTCATTGCCTGAGTGGCTACAAACAAGCACAATAAACTCACTATAGATTTCATCATATAAAATCTACTCCGATTGTATTAAACATAAAAAACACAAAAATCTATAAAAATTATACAACAAAGTTTTATAAAAAAACACAATAAAAATGATTACTGATAACGATAGATATTCAGATTTCGAGGTTGCCGATTTTAAAAAAGCTTTGGAGTACAAACTTTAGTTTGTTTTTCACGATTCTCAAAAGCAGGAATTATTTTTCTGAAATAGTAATATAGCATAACCTCGATTCAATCCTTTCTTTATATACAATCCTTGTCGTTATTGTCATATCAAAATGCAGCACAACGCTCAGAAAATTAACCATGACATTCAATAACAATCATACCCAACAGTCTCCCAAACAAATGCCGTATTTTTGGGCAGTTGTATTACTCATCATTGGATTATCTATCCTACTCAAATTACCTACCTTGAATTTGCGACATGAAGAGGGCGATGAAGTCCGTTTTTGGTATTTGACTAAAAATTGGATTACCAGCGAGCATTATACATTGCAAGGCTCCCCTATTTTTAATATACCCACTTTTAAAGCCCATTACGCTTATCGTGAAATGCCCGTGCATCCCCCCTTATTTCCAGCCGTACTTCGCCCCGAAGCCCAGTATGAGAGGATACCCCATCATGCCGTTATGGCCTCTTGGCTGGGCCATCTGTTAGCGATCTTCGCTGTCGCCTTGATAGGGTGATATTTGATACGCTATCACAATTTATCCCTATCGGCACTTTCACCCTTATTTTGGCTACCGTTATTGGGCATCGCCACCGATCCCATTATGACTTGGGTATCGGGCAAACTGTGGATTGATAATTGACACGCCGGTTTAGCCGCAATGTCAATCGCCTTAGTTCTGATGGCGAATCGTTTCCGCTATGCCCAATTTATATACTTATTATCCGGGATTTGCTTAGGCCTCGCCTTGCTGTCCAAAATCACAGCAGCACTGATTATACCCCTCATCATTTACATCATCTTTGTTAACGAAACCGATGCCAAAAAACGAATTCAAGCTTTGCTATGGGTAGCCATACCCACATTATTGTTAAGTTTACCTTGGTATATCCCCCGTTACTTGACTCCCATACCAGAAGCAGCACCTGTGGATTGGAGTGGTGTAGGGAGATGTGTGTTTTGTGGTGTCGTCTCATCTAAACCGTTTTACTATTTTTTCGTACAATTAATCCTCATTTCACCCCTGATTGTTATCGGTTTGAGTTATTATATCGTCTTTTATTTGACAAACATCAGAAAAACATTAGGCCTTTTTGAACACTTGCGTTTTTTAATACCCGTAGTCTGGTGCCTATTTATCTTAATATAGCGTTTCCCGATTGAATAAAGTACAGTTATATTAAGAAAATCAAGCCGCAAAATAAATTTGGAACGAAAAGAAGGCTGCAAAATAAATTTGGAACGAAAAGAAGGCCGCAAAATAAATTTGGAACGATAATGATTTGTACTTAGCGTAGCTGACCTTCGGTTCATTCAATCGGGAAACGCTATAGCGGCCACGATCTACGTCGCGAACTATAATACCTTTATCATGCGCCGACTCACCGTCATGCTCCCGAGTTTATATGTGATGTTTTATTGCCTACTCATTTACGCCGAGAAATTTGAAACGCTGAAATAAATACCAACCCTTATTGCTTTTTCTCGGCATGTTGACAATAATATACGGTGCTATCGGTGGCGGCTATTACCTTTTTCAGGGTGATGTTTATCCTGAGTTTACCCGTTTGTCAGAATTGGCGGGTATCGTTGAAATAACGGGGATAAAATCCGCATAAGTCGTGGTAGGGGCAAACCTGCGTGTTTGCCCTTTCAAATAAGAAAAAGCCTCATTATTTAATGGTGTCTCCAAAATCCGTTACAATCAGGATTTTTTAATTCGAGAAATAGGTTATGAGCGATAAATACCGGATTGATACCCATAAACTGATCTATCATCCTCAACAGGTTGCTGATTTCCTTGCTGTGAAGGGGGAATGGGAAAAAGCCAAATCAATCTATCCCATCTATGTAGAAGTCGCGCCTGTAGGCGCTTGTAACCATCGCTGTACCTTTTGTGCGGTAGACTATATTGGCTATAAACCCGTACAACTGAAACTGGATTTATTACAGCAACGCTTGCCAGAAATGGGGCGCTTGGGGGTTAAAAGTATTATGTATGCCGGAGAAGGTGAGCCTTTGCTGCATAAAAAGATCAATGAAATTGTTGCTATAACCAAACAAGCTGGCATTGATGTGGCTTTTACCACCAATGGTACCGTGATAACTGATCGTTTTATTGAAGACAGTATGCCGCTCACATCTTGGATAAAAGTTTCTATTAATGCCGGTACACAAGCCACATATCATCAGATTCATCGCGGCAAAGCAGATGATTTTTTAAAGGTTATCAATAATCTGAAACGTTTAGTTGACTATAAACGTAAGCATAATCATGACTGTACTGTTGGGGCACAATCTTTGTTATTACCAGAAAATGCCGATGAAATGACTGAACTGGCACGTATTTGCCGTGATGAAATCGGTTTAGATTATTTGGTGATCAAGCCCTATTCGCAGCATCATTTCAGTTTAACCCATGAATATGAGAACATTAATTATAGTCCATTTTTAAATCTGGCAGAAAAATTAAATGTTTTGGAAACAGAGAGTTTCCATGTTGTCTTTAGACAACATACGATGAAAAAATATATTGCTTTCCAAGAAGGACGATATCAAAAATGCTATGCGACTCCCTTTTTTTGGGCTTATGTCATGGCGAGTGGTGAGGTTTATGGATGCAGTGCTTACTTGAGTGATGAGGGCTTTAATTACGGTAATCTGAATACAGACTCTTTCCAGGCCATTTGGGAAGGGGAAAAACGCCAAACCAATTTTTATTATATTCAAAATGAACTGGATATCAGTGAGTGTCGCGTCAATTGTCGTATGGATGAGATTAATCATTATTTATATCACCTCAAAGACAATCCTGTTCCCCATGTTAATTTTATTTAGGATCGATATATGAAAGCTTTAGTCACGGGTGGCGCTGGTTTTATTGGCAGCCATCTTTGTGAATTGTTATCTCATCAGGGCCATGAAGTGGTCATCGTTGACAATATGTTATCTGGCTCATTGGAAAACCTTGCCAGTATTATTGAAAGTGAAAAAGTGAGCGTCCATCAGGTGGATATTCGTGATGGCAAAAAACTGAAACCTTGTTTTGAAGGGATTGACTGGGTATTTCATCTTGCAGGCTTGGCAGACATTGTGCCTTCGATAGAACATCCTGATGCCTATTATTCAACGAATGTCACGGGGACTTTTGAAGTTTTAGAGGCCTGTCGTGCATACGGGATAAAAAAGATTGTTTATGCGGCTTCTTCTTCTTGCTATGGCATTCCCGATGTCTACCCAACGTCGGAAACAAGCCCCATCAAACCACAATATCCTTATGCTTTAACAAAACATTTAGGTGAGGAATTGATTTTACACTGGGGACAGGTTTATAACATTCCTGCAATTTCTTTGCGCCTGTTTAATGTCTATGGCATCCGCTCACGCACCACGGGTGCTTATGGTGCGGTATTTGGTGTATTTTTAGCCCAGAAGCTGGCTGGCGAGCCCTTAACGGTGGTGGGAGACGGGACTCAAACTCGTGATTTTACCTATGTCACCGATGTTGCAAACGCTTTTTTAACTGCAGCAGAATCAGATGTTGCCGGTAAAGTAATGAATGTGGGTAGTGGGGGCCATTATAGTGTCAATCAAATTGTAGAGTTGTTAGAATCCGAATATGTCAATATTCCCAAACGTCCTGGGGAACCAGAGTGTACTTTTGCTGATATGACAGAACTCACTCAAACCTTAGGCTGGAAGCCGAAAGTCAGTTTTGCTGATGGGGTAAAAATCATGCTGAAAAATATTGAAAACTGGCGTGAAGCACCAGTATGGAATGCGGATTCAATTGCTCAGGCCACAGCAAGCTGGTTTAAATATTTGGGAAAAAATGGAGACAATGATTGATTGACTCAAAAGACATGGGCCTGATTACAAGGGTGACTGCCTTTGCTGAAGTGGTTTCTACCTGCTGTTGTTCAGATAGTCTGGGTAAAATCCTAGCAATTGAAGCAACCTTTGAGAACATTTTACATCAGTTAAATGAGATTCAAAAAAATAATCATAGCTTATTTTTAATTGGCAATGGGGGAAGTGCTGGGATTGCCAGTCATGCGCTAGTCGATTTTGTGAATATAGGCAAACTAAAGGCCTTCACTTTGCATGATGTTTCGCTGTTGACTTGCATGGCTAATGATTATGGGTATGAAAATGTTTATTCCCAAGCTCTGGAAAGCTTGATAAGCGAACAGGATATATTAATTGCCATCAGTAGTTCAGGACAATCTCCCAATATTCTCAATGCGGCGGATAAGGCCTTGAATAAAAAAGCGACGGTGATTACGCTGACTGGTTTTGATAAAAATAATCCTTTACGTTCTCGTGGCGATATCAATATCTGGCTAAATTCTGATGACTATGGTTTTGTCGAATTAGGACATGGTTTTATTTTGCACAATCTGGCGGATCGGATAAAATTTGGAACAGGATTAAACAGATTAAAGGATTAACAGGATTTTAAATACAGCAGAAGTCATGATAAGTATTCGTTTCAATAGGTTATACGAGAAACCTTAATAAATCATGTCAATCCATTAATCCGTTTAATCCTGTTCCAAATCTTTTAGCGAATTATTCATTGGTATATATTTTTTAATGTATAGAGAAAAAATTATCAGCCTAGATACATTGGCTGAAATAGCTGAAAACCATCGTAAACAGGGCAAGAAAATTATCTTGTGTCATGGTTGTTTTGATCTGTTACACATTGGGCATATTCGTTATTTAAATAAAGCGCGTAGTCTGGGCGATGAATTGTTGGTCACGCTGACTGCGGATGAGTATGTCAATAAAGGCCCGGGTCGTCCAGTCTTCCCTGCAAAATTAAGAACAGAACATATCGCAGCCCTTTCAATGGTCAGCTATGTTGCCGTCAATCATGCTGCAACGGCAGTCAATGTGATTAATAAAATTAAACCCCATCTTTATGTCAAAGGCAATGAATATGAAAATGCTGAAGAGGATTTGAGCGGTAATATCCGTTTGGAACAAGAGGCGACAGAAGCATGGGGTGGGAAAATATTTTTTACCCATGAGGCCACATTCAGTTCTTCGAGTTTGCTGAATAAAAATTTTAATCTATTCCCGCCCGAAACAGAACACTATTTAAAAAGATTCAGCCAACATCATAACATTGATAAGATTGTAGCTCAGGTTGAGCAGTTGCGTGGTCTTAAGGTTGCTGTTATTGGGGATGCGATTATTGATGAATATCATTATACTGAACCGTTGGGTCAAACAGGTAAAGGGAATATCCTAGCCGTCAAATACCAGTCAATGGAAAAATTTGCAGGGGGTGCCATTGCAGTAGCAAATCATATTGCCGGTTTTGTTGATCAGGTGACTCTACTGAGTGCTTTGGGTCAGGAAAATTCTCAAGAGCCCTTTATTCGTAATAAGTTAGCTCAAAATGTCAGAGCAGAGTTTTTATATTTTACTTCCGCGCCCACTGTCATCAAACGGCGCTATGTCGATGCAGATTCCAGTGCTGCCAAATTATTTGAAGTGTATTTTTATGAAGAAGAGCCTCGTGATCAGGCACTTGAACAAGCTGCTTGCCAATGGATTCAACAGAATTTAAGTCAATTTGATCTGGTGGTGGTGTCTGATTTTGGTAATGGTTTTATTGCAGGTGATATGATTCCGGCTATTTGTGATGAAGCCAAGTTTCTTAGCGTCAATACTCAAATTAACAGTGGTAATCGTGGATATCATGTGATTACCCGTTATCCACACGCCGATTTTATTGCCTTAAATGAGCCTGAATTAAGATTGGCTGCTCATGATCGTTATAGTGCTTTAACTGAAATTGCAACTCAGATCGGTGAACAGTTAGAGGCAACCAAGATGGCGATCACTCGGGGTACCCTGGGTGCCATGATGCTTTCTCTCAACCACAAAGAGGCTTCTGAGTATAACTGTCCGGCGCTTTCTACCAAAATAGTTGATAGGGTTGGTGCTGGGGATAGTTTCTTGGCGTTGGCCAGTCTCTGTTTGGCCGGCAAGATGTCGCCAGAAATCAGTTTATTTGTTGCCAGTTCAGCGGCTGCACTGGATGTACAGATTGTGTGCAACCGTGAATCCATTGCGCCGATAAGCCTTTATAAGTATATGAATACACTGTTGAAATAATATGCGGAATACATTTAATCAATTATTTGAACTCTATGCACAAATGCAGCGTATCAGACGCATAGAAGAAATGCTTGCGGCACGTTATAAAGAATGGAAAATGCGTTGTCCCATGCATTTAAGCATCGGTCAGGAAGCCATTGCTGTTGGTGTTTGTCAGGCATTGGAGAAAACGGATAGGGTTTTCAGTAGTCATCGTGGACATGCCCATTATCTTGCTAAAGGGGGTAATCTCAATGCCCTCATCGCGGAAATCTATGGCAAAGAAACGGGCTGTTGTGGTGGACGTGGGGGTTCCATGCATTTGATTGATCAAGAAGCAGGATTTGTGGCTTCAACGCCGATTGTTGGGGGGACAGTGCCTTTAAGTGTTGGGGCCGCTTGGTCATCAAAATTGCAGAAAAAGGCCTCTATTGCGGTTATTTTTCTTGGTGACGGGTGTTTTGAAGAAGGCGTTGTGCATGAATCACTCAACTTTGCCGGATTACACCAATTGCCGATTTTATTTGTGTTAGAAAATAATCAATATTCCGTCTATACGCCGCTCAATGAGCGCCAACCTGAGCATAACATTGTAGATATTGTTGCAGCACAGGGTATTCAGACTTGGCAAGGCAACGGGGTTGAAGTGATGAGCGTTGCACAGATTGCAGAGCAGGCGATTGACAGAATCAAACAAGGTGCCGGCCCTCAGTTTATTGAATATAGCACTTATCGTTGGTTGGAACATTGTGGCCCTAATTATGATGATGATTTGGGTTATCGTCCAGAAGGTGAATTGGAAAACTGGCAACGGCTTTGCCCAATTAAACAGGCACTGAATCATCTCAAACAAATGCAATTGGATGAGAATATTGAATCCTCTGAATTAGAAGAGCGATTGAAACAATTGTCTTTGGATATAGAAACAGAAATTGAAGCCGCTTTCAATTTTGCTGAACAGAGTCCAACCCCACATCCTGATACTATGAGCCAGCATATTTATGCCCCACATCATGAACAAGCCTAATCAAAGTCGTCCTATCACTTATGCGATGGCAATTAATGAAGCCTTGCATCAATCTATGGCCAAGGATCCGCAAGTCATCTTAATTGGTGAAGGGGTGCCTGATCCCAAAGCTATTTTTGGTACAACCAGTGGACTGAGAGAAAAATTTGGTCATCAGCGCGTATTTGATATGCCACTGGCTGAAAATGGTTTAACGGGTATCTGTATTGGTGCTGCCTTGACTGGGATGCGGCCAGTGATGGTGCATCAACGCATTGATTTTGCCCTGTTAGCCTTGGATCAATTAATTAATAATGCTGCCAAATGGCATTATATGTTTAATGGTCAGGCCCGTGTTCCTTTGGTTGTCAGAGTGATCATAGGGCGCGGCTGGGGACAAGGGCCGCAACATTCTCAAAGTCTGCAAGCTTTATTTGCCCATATTCCTGGCTTAAAAGTGGTGATGCCAACCACAGCTTATGATGCCAAGGGCATGCTAATCAGTGCGATTGAAGATGATAATCCAGTAATCTTCATTGAACATAGATGGTTGCATAGTCTGCAAGATGACGTACCAGAACAAGCTTATCGGATTCCTCTGGATAAAGCGCGTTGTCTACGTCAAGGGGATAGTGTTACCATAGTGGCTTTTTCCTATATGGTGATTGAAGCACTGCGTGTTGCTGAGCATTTTAAACAGCATGGGATTGAGGTTGAAATCATTGATATGCGTTCAGTCAAGCCCCTGGATATAACGATTATCATTGAATCGATCACTAAAACGAGGCATTTGATGGTATTGGATACGGGCTGTAAAACGGGGGGGATTGGGGCTGAAATTCTAGCTCAGGTGATGGAACAAGCCTTTTTTACATTAAAGGCCCCCCCTGTGAGGATTTCCAACCCTGATTATCCCGTACCCACTTCACATTTTTTGGCCGATACCTATTATCCCGAAGCACCAGATATTGCTTCACAATTGCTTAAACTCATCGGTTTTGATGAATTAACAATTGCCCCAATGATTGAATGCCTGGCGCGTCCAGCACCTCTTGATGTACCTGATAATAGTTTTACTGGCCCCTTTTAAGTTATAGGCCCAATTGGAGTGCAAAATTTATTTTGCAACATAAAAAATAAAAACAATTCAATAGAATGAAAAGGAACCTAATCAATTGGATATTATTGATTATCAGCAACTGGTAGCTGACTATAATGAAGGGCTAGTCAATGTATTAAGAGGCTTTCGCCCCAAATATGAATTTCTTGATATCTGGGTACCCGATGCAGAGCCAGACAAGAGCATTCTTAATTTACTAGAAGCTGCCCAGATAGAAGGCGAAAATGAAGTCCGTTTATTATTGGATCAAAAACTCCTGGACGATTTGGATATCAAGACTTTAATTCAAGAAGCATCAAAATTGGGGCAAGTCAATACGCGCCAGACAGGACAAGGATTCATTTTTCAGGTGTCTGGATTGATAGGCGAGCAAGTGTTCCCTCAAAACGACCCTAAATTGCCTGAGTGTAATCCCTTGTATCGAAGCCAATTAATGGAATGGGAACACACTATTCAACATGAATATACCCTAACTGATGATGAAGTGCATTTGTTAATCCATGCAAACCATCAGGGTACCAGTCTCTTTGCGCTTTTTGATGTTCAACAGCACAAATTGAGACAAGTCACCTTCGCGGGTACTGCCTCAGCAATAGAAAAAGCGTTGTTAGAGGCCCTGTGTCAATTGATTGAAGGCCTCCCAATTCAAGAGATTTATGATCATGGCTTGCTTAAATTAGAATATGCTTTACGCGATCATGATCAGCCTTTACCCGTTTCAGGTATTATTAATCGGTTTAATTTTGATCCCATTTTTCAATTACCACAGCATTTGATCCAGCAGTTGTTTCAGAAGTATTGTCAACAGACTGGCTATCAAGCACAATTAAATTATTTTGATTCTCCTCCCAATCAAGACTGGTTAAAATGGAATGATGAACAAAGAATACAGAAGCTTCAGGGCGTTTTGGATCAATTGATAAACCAATATCAATATAACGCTTTGGCAGTCAAAGTGAAATATATTGAAAAAACCGTTAAGGTTCATATTGAAATTAGAGGCACAGTTTCTAGTGTCGAACAAGCTAGCCTGATGTTAAATATGGAGCGGGATTTGCACAAGCAAGTCGAACCAAAACTCCAGCTGTATCTTGAGCCCTACAAGGATGTCAATAAGCAAAGAGAAAGCAAATTGAAGGCATTAAAATAATGACATACGGCCTTTATACAAGGCTTCTATCAAACCCAAAAAACCTTAAAAATGATATAAATATAGGTGGGGTACACTGATTTCCTATCTCTTTGCTTATCTACAGACTATATTCTGATTATGTTACAAGATAAATTAGTTAACTTAACTGTCAAAAATTTTCGTTCATTAGCCAATGTATCAATCAATACAGAAAACCTGACGGTATTATTTGGGCCTAACGGTGCCGGTAAATCTGCTTTTTTTAGAGGCACTGTGGTTTGTGCGAGATTGTGGCATTCGGGGAGTCGATATTGCTTCTTCTGACAGAGGTCATGGCATTGGTTTACTTTGGGAAGGTGCAGAGGATGGCGCACTGATCTCCATTGCTATTGAAACACAAGCGACAAGCTATGAAATCTTCTTTGGATATTCATCTGGCAGGATAGAAACCTTTGTTGGTGAAAATTTATTTTCAAAAACACAGGAAAAAGTCTTACTTAACCGAAAAGTAGGCAGCGATAAGGCAATCTTGAATGTCGAAAGCGCTGTTAAGGGGCTTCAAGCACTCAATCCAAACGGAAAACTGATTGAGCCCGAAAAACCGAGCTTAGCGAGATATATAGACTTTTTAAATCTGACCGGTGTTGGTACGCACGAAGTCACCAGTTTGGATAAACTCTTACGGGGTATTCGCTATTATCATACACGATCAGCTCATTTTTATAAATTACGCACCTTGGGATCGGAAAGTAGTTATGAGACAAGGCTTTCGGGACGCTGTGACAATCTATGGTCAATCTTGCGTAATCTTCGTGATAAGCAACTTCTTGATACACGTTATGATACGATTATTGGCTTTATGAAGGAAAGTTTCCCTTCTTTTAAGGCACTTGTCACAGAACAAACCGGACTTAATAGTGTTTATGCCAGTTTTATTGATAAATACCGACACAAACCAATACGAGCATCGGGGATTTCTGATGGTCAATTACAAATGCTTATTCAACTCACCGCTTTATTTTCTGAAGAAGACAATAGCTTGATTTTATTGGATGAACCGGATTTATCTTTGCATCCTTGGGCATTGTCAGTACTCGCTAAAGCGATAGAAACCGCAACCAAGGACTTCCATAAGCAAGTTGTTATTGCCACCCATTCTCCAGTGCTTATGAGCCAATTTGAACCAGAATCTCTTTTGGCGGTAGAACTTGATAACAGTGGGCAAACCGTTATGAAAAGAGTCAGTGAAATTGAAGACATCCAAGATTTGTTGGAAGATTACGCAACAGGCTCCTTGTATATGGCAGAAATGATTGCGCCGCAGAGCGGAAATGAATGATGAACAATCAGAATAAGACTTGGCAGGTTTTCCATTTTAGTTTACTTGTGACGGGAAGGACTGAAGAAAAGCATCTTCCCAAATTGTTTGGCACTCTTCAGAATCAGCCTGAAATACAGGGCCATTGCCATTTTGAAGTCATTAGATTTGTTAACCAACTTCGTCCCAAAAAGAAGAAACAATGCATCAACATAATTGGGAAAACTAAAGCCATTCCTGACAAAGCAACTCACATTGGATTTGCCGCCCGAAAGTACATTAACAAATCAGAACATCACCACGTATTGCTAATAGATGACTTAGAGCCTGTTCAATATCTTTTTAGAAGTAAAGAAATAAAGGCTAAAACCACCATTTGAGCAGAAGTGTCTAGTTTGCGTTCACAATTTTTCCAAAGTCTGTGACATTTTTCTAACCAAGCGA
>Ga0190315_1000246_pt1 | contig 32546 bp, 54 predicted proteins | sample 48701101_MG_FD_161673 | JGI IMG/M metagenome (GOLD analysis project Ga0190315, IMG submission 161673) | Hydrothermal vent sediment bacterial communities from Southern Trench, Guaymas Basin, Mexico - 4870-11-0-1_MG | ecosystem: Environmental > Aquatic > Marine > Hydrothermal vents > Sediment ...
GTTTACATTGTTTACAAAAAGTTTGTTTACATTGTTTACAAAAAGTTTGTTTACATTGTTTACAAAAAGTTTGTTTACATTGTTTACAAAAAGTTTGTTTACATTGTTTACAAAAAGTTTGTTTACATTGTTTACAAAAAGTTTGTTTACAATTTACCAAGGTGGGTTTATAGATATGATAATATACAAAGCAACAAACAAGGACACAGGAGAGGTTTATGTGGGACAGTCAGAAAAGTCTTTAGTAAGACAAAAAGAAGAACATCTATCAGCTTCAGAAAGTGGAAGTAAAAGTTCTTTTCATAAAGCTTTAAGAGAATATGGAAGTAAAGCTTTTACATGGGAAGTTCTTGATGAATGCAAAAATAAAGAAGAAGCAGATAAATTAGAAACTTATTATATAGGCGTTTATGATTCGTATGTTTCTGGTTATAATTCTACACTTGGAGCTGAGGCAACAGAAATAAGAAAGGAAAGAGGATGTTTAGGCAATCCTATTTCTTATAGACTTCAAAAAGAATTAGAAGACGTTCTAATTGCTGTAGCTACTGCCAATAATCTCAGTCCTGGTGCTTTTAGTCGCCAATGTGTAGAAAGTGTCCTAGAAAATATAGAATATACAGGAGAAAAGAAAGAAGATAAAAAAATAGACTATGGTAGATTTATAGGATTATATGTATCATCTTTTCTTTATACTATGTTAAATGTTTTAGCGGAGGCAAAAAATAAAAAGATGATTAGTTTGGTAAGGGAAGTTTTAGAAAATTATATTAAGACGGAACTGGAGATAAAATAGGTATAGTAATTGCGTATAATTTTTATGGCCGCAAAAAATTTGGAGGAATTTGATAATGGAAATAGAGGAAGTTATGGAAGAAAACGGAGTAGTTGTATGTAATCTCATATTCGAAGATGAAGACAATAAATTATATAACGATCTTCTTGAAATAGCAGAAGCAAAAAATATGACAATGCAAGAATTAATAAACGAGATTCTCAGTGAAGCTTGCTTAAATTAGCATATTTGAATAATTAGTTAATTATTTTATTAATTTAAAAAGAAAGCTATAACGAAACATGCTAAACCTTAAACAGTTCTAAGCAAATAAATAACAAACATAGAACAAAATTTAAGATTTAGCATGTCCTGTTATTGTAGTTTTAATGCGTACATAGTCACAATTACTAAAGAAGTAAATATCATTGTAAACAAAATTGGAATCAAGATAGGAGTTTTCTGTGAGAATGGATATTCATTAAGAATAATAAACATCATTTCACAAAAATCTTTGTATAGAGAGATTAATGTTTTCATTATTATTCTTCTTTAGTTTGTATTAAACTTGTTAATTTTTTAAACCGGCCAAAAAAGTTTAATCAAATTAGAATTACCAACACTTCTGCTATTTTTATATATTCGGAAGCTTCATAAAAATCAGCAAATTGTGCATCAAAGAGATAGACTTTTTTGTCCAAGATAAAAACGTTTAATGCGTGATATAAATCTTTTTCTTCTCCTTCAAAAGGCACTATTTTACAAAAAGCTACCCCTACAGGCGCCGAGTTAAGTGCGTATTCCTTTGATAGTAAATACGCTGAATGTGATTTTATATAGTAAGCAATATCTTCACAGTCAAATAGTTCGTTTTTGTATAATCCTTTTATTTGCTGGCCAGAGGTAGTAATAGCAGCAAGGAGAGCACTTCCATAGTCTGTATAAATATCGTCCATAAGTATTACTGAAGCCGATTCCTTTATTTTTAATGCCTCTCCTAGTAGTTCTGCTACTTCATCGCAAGACATCCTTTCAAATTTTATTTTAGTAGGACCGGTAGCTTGCAGTTGTTTATCTGTAATACCAAAAAAATTATAACATAAAATTGAAAATAAAAATAAACAAAGAAGAATATAAAAAATTGATTTTTTTTCCATTATTTACCTCTTGTCTTTTTTATTAATAGCGTATTCAATATTTCTAAATAAGTTTTTTAATGTCTCAGCTTCGACATCATCATACTTAGTAGTATTTGGATAGTGGTGAAATTCTGCTACGTACTGGCCTTTCAATGTTTTATAGAATTTAATATAGTTAACTTTCTCTAAAATTTTATCTACTAAATTTTCGAAATTCATTATTTTTTTTTCTTCATCTCTTTTTAGTTTGGTGGGTCGTACTGGGTTCGAACCAGTGACCTTCTGCTTAAAAGGCAGACACTCTTCCAACTGAGTTAACGACCCACTATATTTATTATATAATATTTATTTTTATTTTTTTTTATATGGACAGTTAATTTTTACGTGTATAGATGATTCATCCTTTTCTCTTGATAGTATTTTATTCTTCTATTGATTAGTATATTATTTATTAAGAATAAATCTTCTGTTCTCTCTTCTACAAATTTTGGCAAGGTTGTTCTTTTTATGTTTATCACCTCGACAATGCAGTTGTCTGGATATTCGAATTTGAGATCTCCGAGCTGAGTGCCAGGACCCTCGTCAGTGAAATAGGCCGAAGCAAGAGATCTTGCTAATTCTGTAGCTTTTGCTTTGTTTTCAGCCTTAACTACAAAATACAATTCATAAAAAGGCTTTTCTTTTGAGTTCGGTGTATTTATTCTGAATAAAGTTTCAAAATACATGAAGATTTCTCCTTTTTATGTGTCTGTAGAATATGTTTGATTGTTGTGCCTATCTTCTTTAATGATGTTGTTTACAATCTCTTTGTAGTTAGTGTCGTTTTCTTTGTTGTAATGTTTGACTGCATTTTCGATAACTCGTTTGACAATTAATTTTCCAGCCTCGTTGAGGTTTTCAATTCGTAGCAAATGGTACAGGTCTTTTTCTGTGATGTCCTTCAATAATTGACCAATTGCAAAATTGAAGAATGGTCCGGCAAATTGGGTGATACCATCAAAATCCAACGTAACTATCTTTTTCTCCTTTAATAGTCTATGGATTTTTTTATGAATCTTTTGTCCGTCTTCTTTAATAATGCAACGTTTATTTTTAATTTCATTCTTGATAATAATTTTCATTTTGTTAAGTATTATATACTGTATGATTATTTTTATAGGATAAAATTGCGATTCAAACTGTTTGTCGAAATGATTTGGACAATATTGTACAAGTGAAAACCGTTGATCCAATTAGAAAAGAATTACGACTGTACTTTTGTAGTAAGTTTTTTTTCTGTCTGTTGTTTATACAATGACCTTTTTAGTTTGTATCTCTTTAAAATAGAAATAGTACAATTTTTTTTGGTTTTAATGTTCTACAGAAGAATTGTTTATTCGTTGTGTCAGATTTCTTTTGTCTGATCGTTTGCCTTTTCTGTTTGCATTTTTTACTATTCCTATGCCAAATCTATTCTCAAATTCATTATTTTTGTTGTTGATCAGTGCTTTGAGACAATCTGTGCAATACCATGACCAACACATATCACAAACTAGTCTTATGTCTTTGTCTGGGACTTTTTGTCCACACCAGTAGCAAATTGCCATTTATTTTAATCCTTTTTGTTGATCATTACATTTTTTTTTCTATTAGTCTTCTAGCTGCTTCAACGAAATGACCATGTGAAACTTTTCCAGGTCTGTGATCAAAGACTACGTCTATACAGTCATGGTATATACGTTCTGGGTTGTGTATGCTTCTGAAGCCATATCTGCGTACAACCGTGGCGGGTTTGATTGTTATAGATGGAGGTGTAGAAAGATCATCTTTAAAAAGTAAAGGATCAAAAATTGTTACTCTTGATCCTGGTAGTATATAATTGTTATCCATTTTATTTTTTTTTACCTGTGTTTAATACAAATTGTTAATTTCTTTCCAGCCATCTTTTAGTAACTGGTCCTCAGTAACAACGTTTTTTGCTATTAAGTGAATGAAGCATTCCCATCCTGCCTGTGGGACTATTGCCATTTTTCTTTTGATGTGTACAACACGAAGGTTGGAATTTCTGACAAAGAATGTGTCTCCTTTTCTGAATATGCAAGGGCATTTTGATGTAAACTTAATTGTAAATTTTTTCCGATTTGGAAAAATTACTAAAATTAAGATATAATTACATTCGATAGGATTGTGGTGGGTTTCGCATTCAGTGGGAATATAACGGAGTTCTTTCTTCATTTTTTTGTTTCCTTTTTTTGTTTCCTTTTTTGTATTTTTTTTTGTGCTACTCTTATTTTATGGAAATCAGTATGCCTTTTTCAAGACGGTGTCTACAACTTGTATTCACATATTGATTTCCATAAAATAAAAGTAGCACGACTTTTCAGCCGTGCTACTTTTAAAAAAGAATTAAAAGATTGTGACTTTGGGAATGTTTTTTTTATCAAACAGATTGTTAAATTGTCAAAATGATCTGAACAGTATTGTGCAAGTGTCCGACAGTACAAAAATAAAAGTAGCACGACTTTTCAGCCGTGCTACTTTTAAAAAAGAATTAAAAGATTGTGACTTTGGGAATGTTTTTTTTTATCAAACAGATTGTTAAATTGTCAAAATGATCTGAACAGTATTGTGCAAGTGTCCGACAGTACAAAAATAAAAGTAGCACGACTTTTCAGCCGTGCTACTTTTAAAATTGGTAGTAAGTATTTCTTCTGTTCTTTATGAAGTAGCACGGCTTTTTCAACCGTGCTACTTTGTTTTAATACCTGTGTCTGTAAAAGTTATCGGTTTGGATGTTTGTAGTGAATATTGTTCACCTCCTTTGTTATGGAATGATGTTACACTTATCATCGCTTGGATCGGCAATTACCTTCTTCTACACAGTTCTAAGTTGTTTTAAATGAGGCCTTTAAGAGCTTCAGCAAGAGTAGTTGTTTTTTCTTCTTTTTTTTCGCTGCTGTTCTTGTTGAGAAGCCCGAGGAGGGCTCTTGCGAGGTCTTCGGCTTCAGGTGCTTTGTTGGCGGCTTCTTCTTTGTTTCTGGATTCGAATTTTTCTCTGACCTTTTCCTCGAAGCCTAAAAATTCCAGTTCTCGTACCCTGACCTGAATTTTGGTTGGGGGGTATTCCCCGTTATCGTTTGGAGGAGCTTGGTAGCTTTCCAGGTTCCCTCTGATAGCTACTAAGCGGCCTTTTAAACCCCACTCCTCTAATAGGTCTGCCATCGGCCCCCACGCGATGCAGGGGACAAACGCGGTGTCTTGGACTTTCTCGCCTCCTTCTTTCTTGTAGCTTGAGTTACAGGCTACGGTAAAGATGGCCCGCTTGCTGCTGCCATCTTCGTTTTGAAATATTGACGTCACGTCCCTTGTCAGGCGTCCTACCATTGTTATCTCTGGTTTCATGTTTTACGTTCTCCTTTTTTTTAATTTTTTTTTGTTTTTTTTTGGCGAAAGTTAAATCTTTTTTGTTTTTTTTTTTATTTTAGTTGTTATTTATTAGTGCTTCAATTACAGGTTCGTCCTCCTTTTTTGTTAGAGTAACTTCAGTTGTTAGACCTGTTTCAACCATTTCTTCGTGGTTAAGGTCTATAAAGGTTTTCCATGTACCATCCTCGAATACATATATCATGCCAGCATATTCTATACCGGCTTTTTTAATATTACCCAGTGATTTTTTGATCTCTTCCAATTTGCTGATATTGACTGTTTGTTTGATTGTTGTTATGTGGGGATCGTTGTATATTGTCATTGTTGAATACTGGGTCTCAATTGTCTCGTTTATTTCTCCTAGTTTTCCTATTTTGTTTATATATTCAACCATCCCCCCACTTGTGAGTTTTATGGTAGTTTTCTGGGGTTTTTCCAGTTTGTCTTCTGGACTGGGATCAATGAGAGGTTTGGAGAGGATAATGCTAAGAGGTAGCTTGTTGGCTTGCTTCTTTGCATATTCGATTGCGAATTCTTCTGTGTTTGCCTCTGTTCCATGGTGGGCAGCGTGATAACATTCTTCGAACAGAACTGCTGCCCCGCATCTTCCTGGTAATTCTTCTTCTGGGGTATCTTCTAGGCCGTATCTTGACAGAAAATTTCCAAAACTGCCTACATTTAATCCTATTGTTTTGGTGTCATTGTCATAAAATCCGGCGGCTGGTTTGTCAGGTTCGTCTAAGATTATTAGATTTTTCAACTCGAAGTTGAATTTTTTCATTTGGTTTCGGATTAGGAGTTCTGCGAGTGGAAATAATTCCTTTCCTATAATTCTCATTGTATTCTCCTTTTTTGATTTTTTTTTTGATTTTAAAAAGAAAAATATTATTTTCATGGTTGTATGATTATTGCTTCTGGTAAAGTTTTTTCTATGATTTTTGATACAATGTCCCAATTTCCTCCTGCATTGCCGCAGCTCATTTTGTATGGTATGTAGATTTTCAAGTTTGGGTGGTTTTTTGCTTTCCAGTCCCGAACTTTTTCTAAGCAGGTTTGGAGAGCTGAGTAGTCAGTGTAACGGCGATTGCGCCCGTACTGTTCTTGTCCGAAGAGATTGATAACGTACAAGTTTTTTTTAATTTCTATTACTTGTATCATCCCAAGCTTTGCTTTTTTGAAATGCTTCATGTACGTTTTGTATACTTCTGGCCATTTTTTTCTAATGGCTAACGCTACACCAGAACCCATTACACCTTTGCAGTTGACTTGATGGATTACAATTCCATCAGTGACTGCTGTTATGTCTTTTAGTTTATTGCCAGTCATGGTATTCGTTCAGTTCTTTTGAAAAATAGTATTATTTTGTTTATTAATAGTAGCATTCTGTTTATTATTTTTATCATTTTGTGTTCTTTGTGTTTTTCTTTTGGCTGGAACAGGCCCGATATTCTTTTAGGAATATCAGGCCTGCTGAACGCTAGCCTCCGCCTTGACGTTCCATTGAAATGTTGCAAGGATTTCTTGGTGCGTGTCCGATCCACTCTATCCCATCGTAGTAGAGTGGGAAGTATACCCATTTTTTTCCCCATGCTGTGAAGGGCATATCTTCAAAGTCGTTTTTTAGCTCTTCATCAGAGATGGTACAGATCTTTTTTGAGAAATCTTCACCATCTTCTTCCATTATTTTTTTCAATTCATTGTAGTAGTCCATTTTCTCTTCTTGCTTTTGTTTTTTTTTATCTAGCTATCCCTTTTCTTGGAGAATACTACAGACTTCTTTGTCTATTAGTTCTTCTCTTTTTCCGTCACTTGTAATTTTAAATTCTACTTTAGGATCGTCTATTCTTCTTCCCGATCGTCTGCCATAAACTTCTATGAATTCACTATCACTGTTTATAAGTGCCCAGGCGGTTTCGCCTAAAGCACCCCGGCCTGAGTGGTATTTATAACCCTTAGCTATAATTTCGGTTTTTCCACCTTTAATGTCGGAAATTTCAGCCGACCCTCTGTATCCAGAAGGGATTTCTATGTAATAGACATTCTCTTCCTTTTTCCCTGGCCGTAGAACAAGCGATCCTTTTTGTGTTCGATAAATCTTTGCTTTTTTCATTGGGAAGGTGATTTCTTGTTCTTTTTCTGAAACGAAGGTGTGGTGCACCCATATTCTAGTTCTTTCGTGGTCATGACTTCCTGATACGAAAGTTATGCATGCGAAACCCCTCTCGTTTATGCTGTATGTTATGTTGTGTATAGCATCCATTTTTTTTCCTCCTTGTTTTTTAAATTTTAAAAAGAAAAAATAAAAGAGATTAGAGTTGTAATAGTTAATACTCTATTTAAACGGTGTTAACGTTTACCCCGTACATTTGCAGAAATTCTCCAAGAATGTATCTATGGCAATATCTGCTGTTACAAAAGCATATAAATGCTATATTTTTTTTCTGTAAACACTTATATACTTTTCTAAGGGCTGGCAAGATTGTACCTTTTCCGTCAAGCATTTCTTCAATGAATCTTTTGGAGTATTCGTCCCACCATAGGCTTGGATCTTTTCCTTTCCAATCGGTTATATACTTTGCAAAAAGCTCTTTGCTTGGTGCAAGGTCGGGGTACCAGTAAACTCCACTGATTTCAACTTGTTTTCTTGTTATAAGTAGTTTGTCTGCATTTTTTAGTTTTCTTATATTTGCAAGAGAAGATAAATATAAAGTATTTTTTGGGGGTTTCATATTTCTACTTTTAACTCTTGGGTTATTTTTCTTCCGTGTAATTCATATGACCTTCAAAAAAAAATAATAGCACGTATAGTTACATTATCAACGTGCCTTTTTATTATAGGACAGTTTAGATAACGTACTAACTTTTGAACGTGCTATTATTGTTTGTTGTAATGTTATGTTTCTACTTTCCAACTTTAATAATTTTACCAGCTGCCAGATTTTTTCTGGCAAGGTTTATGATTTTCATCATTCGACGGTTTTTGCGAATTCGACTTCTTTGTCTTTCGCGTCCCGTTCTTTGGTCTTTTTGTTGATGTTGTACCAGTACGTTCTGTGCTGGTAGTGATAGTCTTTTAAGGTTTCTGTCATATACTTCCTTGATTTTGAATTTTAACATAGTACGGTCCTCCTTAAGTTTTTTTTTTGATTTTAAAATGAAAAGGGGACAGTAGTAAGCTTGGAACAAGCTTACTACTGTTTTTGGGTTAGAACGGAGGCATATTGCTTTTCGTTCCGTTTAGGAGCTCTAAAAGGGCTTTTGCTATACTTTCGGCTCCAGGGATGGTTTCTTCGCTATTGGGAACAGCGGTGGTGTTTGTCTTTTTGACTTCGAATTTTTCTCTGACCTTTTCCTCGAAGCCTAAAAATTCCAGTTCTCGTACCCTGACCTGAATTTTGGTTGGGGGGTATTCCCCGTTATCGTTTGGAGGAGCTTGGTAGCTTTCCAGGTTCCCTCTGATAGCTACTAAGCGGCCTTTTAAACCCCACTCCTCTAATAGGTCTGCCATCGGCCCCCACGCGATACAGGGGACAAACGCGGTGTCTTGGACTTTCTCGCCTCCTTCTTTCTTGTAGCTTGAGTTACAGGCTACGGTAAAGATGGCCCGCTTGCTGCTGCCATCTTCGTTTTTGAAGATGCTCGTTACGTCCCTTGTCAGGCGTCCTACCATTGTTATCTCTGGTTTCATGTTTTACGTTCTCCTTGTTTTGTTGGTTTTAAAGAGAGAGGTTGTTTTCGTAAAGCCATGAGGCTTTAAATAACATATCCAATGTTTTTTCAAGTTCATTTTCTTTTACGATGATTAATAATCTTGGTAATCCCATATTTTCCTCCTTATTTTCCTCCTTTTATTGTTTTGGATACCATTTTCCGTCCTCTACTCTTCCGAGCCAACGTTCTTTTCTTGTCAAGCGATTAAATACTATTATCCACATGATCTTAGAACCTTGCCTAGCTTTTTTCCCGTATATGCTTTGTTTGTACGGGTTTTGTTCTAGGAAGGTAAAACGGTACTGATGTGCCGAGTTTCCATCAATATTCGTAGTTATCATTTTTAGCTTACCATAAGAAACAAACCGCAATTCGTCATCGCGGCTGAGTTTTTTTCCTTCGAACATTTTTTTATAATAGTCAAGAGATAGCTTTTTTAACATTTTTGTATAACCTCCTTAAACGTTTTTTTTTAATTTTAAAAAGAAAGGAAGCTGAATCGTACAATCATTAATATTTTTCCCAGCATATTTTTCCCGATACCACCACAAACCCCCCAATAGGTATCTCCCCAAGTATTTTCTTCAATTAGTTCATGGGGATAAGTTTCTTTTAGTTTGTTTTGGAGATCGGTGTTGGAAAATTTTAAGAACACGCCGTGTAACATGACGGTATCCTTTATAATCTCCCAGTCCTTTCTTAGTGTTAGGTTCCTACCCATCTTCTTAGCTATTGCCGCAGACTTTGCTGCAGCAATCTCCTTTCTTTTTGTCATGTTCAGTGTCTTGTTTGCTTGGAAATAGTGTTCTACAGATGGGTATGTTAGACCATCATGTTTTATTTTGACTGGATAGAAATTACTTAAGAATCTATATTTTCCGGTGAATTTATTAATCATATGTAATCTCCTCTTTTTTGGTTTTAAAAAGAAAGGATAAAGATAGATGTAGGAAGTGATTACTGATTTTGTTAGATATTTTTAATGAATAAAAAGAAAAAGGATATGATCGAGTAAAATTTGGCGTGGAGATTGCGACGAAGCGAAGCGAAGTGCAATCTCCATGTCAAATTTTACCATCCAAACATTTTTTTTATCATTTGATGAATCTTCTTTCTATGTTCAGTTTTGCCGAGGTTGAGTATTTCGATTTTTCTTGCCAAGGCTATACGTATGCCTTGGCCTGTTCCTCCTACTATGTCTCCGTTTTTTGTATAACATATGACAAGTTTGGAAGGCCTTACTATTAAATAATTTCTTGCATGTAAAGCTATGACGGGTCTGCTTAGATTACCAGCGGCTGGATGATACTGAAAGACCGAGTCAATAGCTTCCTTGTCTTTCTGGTTAAGTACAAAAATGTTTACTTTTGCAAATTTTGACCACCAGTCTTTTTCGTAAGATGGCCACGGGAGGAATAGGTTCACTTTCCCTCCAACGCTTATAGCTCCTTCAGCAAAGGCTTGGTCAGCGCCTTTGGCGGCGCCTGTATTTAGAGTGTATCCTTTAATAGCAAGGCACACTCCAATAATTTTCATCATGCTTGTTACATTTGTTGGTGTGTTTCTTGACCCAATCCCCGCATATATCATTTTAAAAGCCTCCAATTTTTTTTTTAATAATTAAAAAGAAAAATGAAAGATTTTATCAATATTTTAAAAAAAAGGACTAGAGCGCTGTGAAAGCCGCTCTAGCTTTTTGTTAAATATTGGCGTTTTAGAGTCTGGACGGTATTGAAAGACTATACTGGTTTGTGTAAGGTTTTGTGATATGCTTCCACAACCTTTTGCATATACCCGCGCTTGCATTGTCTGCTCTTTGGCCGTTTTTGTTGCTTTCGTAGTATCTACACGTTGTCCAACTAAAGCCAACTAAATGGCACATGTAATTGTATTTTGTCTTATTCTCCATAATATTCATCTCCTTATCGTTTTGGAATGATAAAGCCCGCCCTCTTTTTGGCGAGTTTTCCAAATGGTTTTGGAATGGGGCTGCCAGAATTGGCGTAGCCTTTTTTGTTGCAGCGATCAATTATTGAGAGCGCCGCTTTTTCTCCTGATTCAAAACGTCCACACCATTTTATGGTGTGTAATGCCCATTTTCTGTTGGGAAGAGTGATCAATTTAACCGCCGCCGTCCTGGTTGTACACCAGATTGTAGTGTTTCTCAATATTACTCTCATTGTAATACACCTCCTACCGTTTTTTAATAACTAAAAAGAAAAAAAAAAGGATAAACTAGAGCGCTGTGAAAGCCGCTCTAGCTTGTGTTATTTTTTATCCTTTGGCTTTTTTAGTGCTTGAAGTTGTTTGAAAACTTTTAGGTCTGATTTGGAAATAAACTTTACAAAGGCCAGACAGTCCTCACAGACCAGCTTGTTGTGTGGTCCGGAGGTAACAACTTTCAAGTTTCTAGATTGACATTTTTTGCATTTCATTTTAAAAGCCTCCTATTTTTTAACAACTAGAAAGAAGAAAATGCAAATAGCTAAAATGAAAAAAAAGGCCTAATGCAATCTAGGTGCATACATAGAGATACGTCACCAATCTAGAGGGTCTTACAAGGACCTGACCAGATTGGTAATAAAGCTCCATGCGTTTCATACATTAGGCCTTAATTTTTGTTAATTCATGATTTTTCCGACTACAACTACTACAACCATACAGGCGACAATAAAGCCGCCGAATACAATTATTCCAGTTAAGCCATCCATCTTATTCCTCCTTTTTTTCAGATATAACAAGAAAAAAAAGCGCTAAAGCGCTGTGGAAGCCGCTCTAGCTTAGAATGGGCAGTCACTCGGTGGCTCAATGTTGAAGTCTCCTTTAGCTGACAGCGGGTATTCTTCATACCATGAAATATCATTCTCTTCTTCTGGCCAATAATCTAAATCTGTGTTAGAATTTTTCATTGCGATCTCCTTTGAAGATTAATAGGTAAGAGAGTAATAAAATACCTACCCCCTATACAAAATACAATATACTTTTGTATACCTAAAAAGATAGAGGGAGGTTCATACAATATTCGAGTGGATTTTGAAAATTCCAAGTTTTTCATTTTAACTGACTTATTAAAAATAGAATAATTTTTTAAATAGTTTTTAAAACTTTTAAAGGAGAAAAGTATTATGAAAAAAGGATTATTTGCTTTTATATTTTCAATTTTATTTACAGTATCAGTTTGGGCTGCACCTTTCCTAGTTAGTGAACCACAAACAAATGTAACAAGTTATACAGTTACTTTAGATGGAAATCTTTATGAAGTTCCAGCTCAAGATTTAGGTAATAATACAGTAAGACTACATTTTGATCTTGAAGGTTTGGCTGATGGAGATCATGAAGCCAATGTAACATCAAAAAATGTGTGGGGGGAATCAGATGTGCTCCCTTTTTACTTCAACAAAACAGGTCCGGATTGTCCGTCTGTTTTAGAAATAAGTGCTCAGTAGTATTTTTTCCAGAGAAACCTTCAAATATAAAAATAGAAGCTGGAATATGTTTTGAGTGGGACGCATCGTCAGGAAAAGTAGACGGCTATAGAATTTATTGGGGAACTTCAAAAGGAGGTCCTTATCCGTTTTTACTTTGCGATGTTAATGGAACAAAATTATACTACAATACAAGTTTAAGCAAAGAACAAACACGTTATTTTGTATGTCGTGCTTATAATGAACACGGAGAAAGTGGTAACTCTAATGAAGTTGCTTATCCAGAATAAATAAATATTTATTATATTTTTAAATATTTTTTATAATGTTAGCATGTTTTACGTATATATTCATAAAAAGGAGATTATCTAATTTAAGAAAGATAAAATGTTAAATATTAATAAAGAATCAAAGAAAAATTATATTATATCTATAGGTAATATTTTTGCTGAACGAGCAAAAGAAGAAGTCATTAAGAAAAATGGCCGTCTTATAACACTCAAATCTTGTACAGAAGAAAATAAAAAATATATAAAATTTTTAAATAAAAAAATTACATAAAAAAACATTTTATAAAAGTAACCAAATTATTACATGAAAAAATTAAAAATATTATTAATTATTATTTTATTTAATTTCTTGTTTAATGTTACATTAAATAAATCCCCTGTAAAAGCAGAGGAATTATATAAGCAAACAGTAACAGTTACATGGAATTATCCTTATCCAAAAGTAGACTTAAATCGTTTTGAATTAAGATTAAACAAAGGTAACAAATTAATTACAATTCTTAAAAACAATAGGCTCTGGAAAGGAGAACTTCTAGTTTTAAATGGAAGCAATTTTGTTGAATTAAGGGCTGTAGATAATAGTGAACAAGTAAGTGACTGGTCTAATAAAGCCTTCTTTACTTATACAGCTAACAGTACTATAATTCCTAAAACTAATTGGAGTTTACATTATGTAGACAGTGAAGAATTAAATGGCGAAAACGGTGCAGCAATCAACGCGTTTGATGATAATGTTAGTACAATTTGGCATACGGAGTGGTATACCTCTAATCCTCCACATCCACATGAAATTCAAATCAATCTTGGTAAAACATACACTATAAATAAACTTAAATATTTACCACGACAAGATGGTTGCTCACACGGTACTATAGCTCAATATGAGCTTTATACAAGTATAAATGGATCTGATTGGGGAACTCCAATAGCCGTAGGTACGTTTGAAAATAATACCCTTGAAAAAGAAATCACTTTTTCACCTACAACATGTCAATTTATAAAGCTTAGAGCTTTAAATGAAATAAATGACAATCCGTGGACTTCAATAGCTGAAATCGATGTATTAGGAGAAACAACCCAAACACCAACACCCCCATCTAATTTTATTATAATAAAAAATTATTAATAATTTATTTTATTATTCAAATGTTTTTTAATACAATTGGCACTATTATTGCATTTATTTAACAAAAAAAACATAATAAGGAATAATAATATGATTAATTTAGATTTGAAACCTGTTTCTGATTTAATTAGAACAATTAAAAAAGGTATAAAACAAAAAAGTTATATAACAATAACTGAATCCGATACTGATGATCTTCGTATTATTGCAGAAACTAGAAATAGTAAAACAAAAGAATATATGTATTATCAAAAAACAATAACAACAAAAGAATTACTTAACATGGATAATCATTTACATAATGTTATAATCGATTCTTTTATTGAAGAAGCTAATCATCACTTTGAAAAAGAACAAAGTTAATAAAAAAAATTAAATATAAAACAATTAATAAAATTATATAACAACTATTATTGACAAGGGAACATAATGAAAAAAATAACTATTAAAAGTAAAAAATTTTGGTTAAAAACCGTTGCTACTAATAAAGAGAAATTCTGTTTAATTGAATGTTCTAAAAATAAAGAAGGTATCATACATCCAGAAAAAAATAAAACAAAATTAAATACCAACGATATAATTATAGGAAACTATTGGTTTGATGGTGATAGTTGGTGTTTTTCAATATTTCCACATTATCAATATTTATTTGTTTAATCTAAAATATGTTAAATGTGATAACCCGCAAAAAATTAGGATGTAAACATGCAAACAATAAAAAGTATAGAAGAAAAACAAGACCTTTATAGACATTTTGACAAAGATGGTGTTTTATTATACGTTGGAAGATCAGTAAACGCTGCAACAAGATTATTAGGACACAAAAGACAATCTGGTTGGTATGATGACATAACCACAATAACAATAGAAAAATTTGATTCACTGGAGGAAGTTATTAAAGCAGAAAAAAAAGCAATAGCTACTGAAAACCCTATGTATAATAGAACTATACAAAAAACGGAAGATATGAGCGAGAAAGTTAAAATGAAAAGCCAACACTCATATCATACTCAATATGTAGGTGTCATCTATAGAAAAAATAAAAAGAAAACATACAAAGGAAAACCAGATCGTTATTATATAATAAGATATAAATATAAAAATAAATCAGTCAGCGAAGCGGTAGGATGGTTATCAGCAGGCGTAACTGCTGAATACGCAGCGACTATTAGAGGAAAAATAGTTCAAAATATTAGGGAAGGAAAATACCCTAAATCTTTAAGTCAAATGCGTGAATTATCAGAAAACGGATACATAGAAGCAGAACGAGAACAAAAAAAACTAGAACAAGAAGAAAAAGAAAAATTTGAAAAATTTTTACTAACATTAAAGCATAGAGAAAACTCGTCAGACATTAAACCAATAATGATAGCTCGAACTTGTGTAGAAGATCTTGTTATAGGGTTAAGTCCAAAAACACTAGCAAATCTTAATTCTTTAGGGTTGGGACCTCCGCCATATAAAATTGGCAAAAAAGTTTTTTATTTAATAGATGATTTAAGAAAATGGATGACAAGGAGAAAGATAGAAACTTATGAATAAAAAAAAATAAAGGTTTCAGATTATGAAATACACTATTAATATTTATTTGTTTAATCTAAAATATGTTAAATATGGATAGCCGCCGAAAAAAAAATGGAAAAAATTAAACACAAAATAATTAAAGGAAATATACGGATAGTGGAAAAAGTGAAAAAATAAACCATTTAACAATACGTTATAGATTAAAAACAAACAAACCAGGATACAAATATGCAAATAATTAAAAAAAATAACATTATTTTAACATAAATATTACGTAGTTACATCAAATGTTCTGTATCAGAAAGAGAAGTAGTAAAATAAAACCTATCAATATAGAAAAAAAAATATATTGAGATTCAAAAAACATAATGAAACTGCGCAAAACATTAACCTATTTAAGGCGAAAATCCCCGACTGCTGGTCGTGGGATGGATAGCCTTCAAGATTTGGCATAGAATTTGCATATACAAACGATATGGAACTAATACGAACATATAAATACAGACTTTATCCTAACAAGTCTCAATCCTATTTGCTTGATGAGATGTTAGCACAACATCGCTATGCTTATAATAGGGCGTTGGGCTTGAGAATAATGGCTTATAAAGAGTTTGGTATCAGCCTTTCAGCATTTGATCAGTGTAAATTACTCAAAGGAATGAGGAAAAAGAAAACACCTTTACTTCCTGCTCATTCTTTTCAGAACACCTTGAAAAGATTGGACAAATCTTACAGGTCGTTTTTTAGAAGAGTAAGGTCGGGTCAAGAAAAAGCAGGATTTCCAAGATTTAAATCATATTACAGATTCAAGTCTTTTGTTTTTGTGTACAACATTGGAGCAAAGATTGTAGATACTGGAACAAAACACAAACTCAAAATTCAGCATATAGGTTTAATAAATCTCAAATGGTCGAGAGATTTACCAAATGGAGCAAACCCTAAAGTTTTGATAATAAAGAGAAGTTCTTCAGGTAAATGGTATGTTTGTGTCCAGTTCAAATTTGAGAAGGATGTTCCAATACGAGAAAAAAGAACAGTTGGTATAGATGTTGGACTTTCTCATTTAGTGGCAACTAGTGATGGGATATTCTTTGATTCACCTAAACACTATAAAGAATCTCAAAAGAAACTCCGAATTTTACAGCGTAGAGTTTCAAGACGAAAAAAGGACGGTAATCGAAGACGAAAAGCTGTCAAAATTCTTGCTAAGCAACACGAATATGTTGCTAATCAAAGATTAGATTTTGCTCATAAGATAACACGGCAGCTTGTGAATAATTATAGTTACATAGCACTTGAGGATTTGCCTCTTGATTTTATGGCTAAAAATAAATATCTTGCAAAAACTATGCACGATGTCGCAATAGGGAAGTTTAGAGAATTACTTTGCTACAAAGCGGAAGAAGCTGGTAGCATGGTAGTTTTCGTAAACTCAAAAAATACTTCCCAAATGTGTTCGAATTGCGGAACTATTGTAAAGAAGGGCCTGTCTGTCAAAAAACATAAATGTTCACATTGTGGGTATATTCAAGACAGAGATGTCAATGCCGCGATAAATATAAAAAATCTTGCGTTCGGATAGAGCGTTCAGGCGCTAACGTGAATCATTAGATTGAGCGTAGCCTGAGAAGCCCCAACCGCTGGTTGGGGTAGATCACTCCTTCGAGGGACAGCCGTAAGACCTGAGAAACGAGAAGCCCGGCTTGAAGAACAATTACAAGAAGGCGACATGATGCTTTAGCCTTTGTAGATAGATATAAAACATTAAACAAATTACATTCAATGTGTATAACGTAATATTTTTTTATGGCCCGCCGATTTTTTTGGCATATATTTTGCGTGCTTGTATATTAAAAGGAGAATTAAAATGCAGTGGTTTTATAAATTATTTGTCTCAGAAAGAGAAGTAGTAAATAAACTTCCACTCATGCTTTCAAAAAAATTGGGAAAAAAACAACTAGAATATATTATAAAATCAACAAGAAGGGTTTTGTTTTTTAAAAAACTTAAAAATTTATTTTCTTAATTTATAATTTAAATGTAAAAAAGAAATTTAGAAATATAAAGCATAAGATTTTTTAAATATGAGTTGAACTTGAAAAATGTAATAAAATTTAGCATTAAAGCAAGGGAGATATACTAAATGACATTAATTAATTCTGTTAAATGTTTAAACTGTGGGAAAGTTCTTGTTTCAACCCATAGACACGACTTTCAAATGTGTGATTGCGAAAATAAAACTTTTTGTGATGGTGGCCAAGATTATTGTAGATATGGCGGAGTAGACTTCGAAAAAATAGCTGTGTTTAATAATAAAACAAAAGAATATGTGAAGGTCACTGAAAATATTTCATAATAAATTTGATAAAAAAAATTAAAACATAAGGAGAATGATGTATTTATTAATACAAATTAATTAAAAAACATCAATAATATCATGAACATTATAGAAAAACAATCACATAAAAAATTACAAAAAAACACTAGTGATTATATAAAGGCTTTTGGGGCTAAACAAAAATTGCAATATTTACAACACAAAGTTGATTATTTTAGAAAAAGAATGTTAGAACTTTGTAACTCTATGGAGCAAGATACTAAATTAGAATACACAGGGTGGTTTGTACTGCTTAAGAAAAAAGGAAAGAAATGGGAATGTTTAGGAATCTATAACCCCGATACTGCTACAGAAGAAGAAGAGAAAGCATTGGAAAGACCAGAAATGGAATGGGATATTTGTTTACCCATTCCAACACCTGAAACTATTAAAGAGTTCGAAGGGTGGTAAAACATATTTAAATAAAAAATTTTTTTAAAAAAAATTAACAAATTTTACACATTTGAGTATTGACAAATCGTACACAATTCTTAAATTATCCTATAAAAATATGAATTTCTAAAAGGGGGTTTATAAAATGGGTAAAGTTATAGGTATAGATTTAGGAACTACTAATTCTTGCGTAGCTGTTGTAGAAGGTGGCGATCCTAAAGTTTTAAGTAATACTGAAGGCGGTCGTACTACACCTTCAGTAGTAGCTTTTACAGATAAGGATGAACGTCTTGTAGGAATGCTAGCTAAAAGACAGGCAGTTACCAATTCAAAAAATACTATTTTTGCAGTTAAAAGATTTATCGGAAGAAAGTTTAACGATGCAGAAATTCAAAAGATCAAAAATATAGTACCTTTTAAAATTGTCCAAGGTCCAAATGAAGATACGTGTGTAGAAATAAAAGGAGAACAACATAGTTCTGCTAAAATTTCAGCAATGGTACTTAGTAAAATGAAACAAACTGCTGAAAATTATCTTGGCGAAGAAGTAACTGATGCTGTAATTACTGTACCGGCTTATTTCAATGATAGCCAACGTCAGTCTACTAAAGATGCTGGTAAAATTGCAGGATTAAACGTATTACGTATTATTAATGAACCTACTGCGGCAGCTTTAGCATATGGGATGGATAAGAAATCAGAAGAAAAGATTGCTGTATTCGATTTAGGTGGTGGTACTTTTGACATTTCAATATTAGAAATTGGAGATGGTGTATTCGAAGTAAAATCCACCAATGGTGATACATTTCTAGGCGGTGAAGATTTTGATCTTCGTATTGTAGATTGGCTCGTAGACGAATTCAAAAAAGAACACGGCTTAGATATTAAACAAGATAAAATGGCTCTTCAACGTCTAAAAGAAGCAGCTGAAAAAGCTAAATGCGAACTTTCAACTACTCTAGAAACCGAGATTAATTTACCTTTTATTACTGCTGATACTAGTGGTCCAAAACACCTAGTTGTAAAACTTAGCAGAGCTAAATTTGAAGCAATGGTAGAAGATTTAATTGATCGTGTTGATAACCCATGTCAAACAGCTCTTAAAGATGCAGGTCTTACCTCTGCAGATATAAATGAGGTTGTACTTGTTGGTGGTATGACTCGCATGCCAAAAATACAAGAAAAAGTCGCAGAGATATTCTCTAAAGAACCTAATAAAGGTGTAAACCCGGATGAAGTCGTTGCAATAGGGGCGGCCATACAAGGAGCAGTTTTAAAAGGAGATGTCAAAGACGTGTTACTTCTTGATGTAACGCCGTTATCTCTCGGAATTGAAACTTTGGGACAGGTTATGACTAAACTAATTGAAAAAAATACTACTATTCCAGCCCGTAAAAGTCAAATCTTTACAACTGCTGCCGACAATCAAAGCTCTGTAACTATTCACGTACTTCAAGGTGAACGTGAAATGGTATACGACAATAAAACTATCGGACGATTCGAGTTGGTTGGAATTCCACCAGCCCCGCGTGGAATACCTCAAATAGAAGTTGTTTTTGATATAGATGCTAACGGTATCTTAAATGTATCAGCAAAAGACACGGCAACTAATAAAGAACAATCAATTAAAATCCAAGCTTCTAGTGGTCTTAGTGAAGAAGAGATTCAACAAATGATAAAAGACGCAGAACTTCACTCTGAAGAAGATAAAAAGCAAAGAGAAGTAATAGAAACTAGGAATCAGGCTGATACTTTGATTTATAGTACAGAAAAGAGTCTACATGAGCTTGGAGATAAAGTAGACTCTACTACTAAAGATCAAATTAATGCTAAAATAGAAAATCTCAGAGAAGTCATGAAAAATACAGACATACAAGCAATTAGAGAAGCTCAAAATGAACTTATGCAGGCTTCTCATAAATTAGCTGAAATGATGTATAAACAAAATGCAGATAACGTACAACCAAATGAACCTGAAAATTCATCCAATGAAAATAAGGAAAATAACAAAAATAAAGAAAACGAAGAGGTAATAGATGTTAATTTTGAAGATGTAAAATAGAAAAGGAGAATAAACATAATTTGCCGCGGGATAAACCCGCGGCTTTTAAAAAAAACAAATGGTTACTGTAGTCGCATCAGGATATTTTGATCCTATACATTCTGGACATATAGAATATTTAAAACTATCAAAAAATTTAGGAGATAAACTTATAGTTATTCTTAATAATCAAGAACAATGTATTATTAAAAAAGGCAATCCTTTTATGCCTATTGAAGACAAAAAAAGTATATTAAACGAATTAAGATGCGTAGATGAAGTATTTATTTCTATAGATAAAGATAGTACAGTTATAAAATCATTAGAATTTCTCAAACCCGATATATTTGCTAAAGGCGGGGACAGGTTTTCTAGTGAAATACCAGAAACTGCTATATGTAAAAAACTAAATATAAAAATAGTTGATGGTCTAGGAAAGAAAATACAATCATCTTCAACTTTAATAAACAAATTATTAAGAAAAACATATAAGTGTTAAAAATATTACCTTATATTAAAAAAAAAGATAAACGTGTAAAAAGTCGCATAAGTCTAAAAAAAATCTACTAAACCAATTAAAAAAAAATAAATTATAATGAAAGCATATTTCAGTGAAATAGGAGTCAAACTTTATCTTGGAGATGTCATAGAAATTTTAAGTAAATTACCAAAAGAAAGTATTGATCTAATTTTTGCAGATCCACCGTATAATCTATCGAATAATGGATTTACTTGTCACGCTGGCAGAAGAGTAAATGTTAATAAGGGTAAATGGGATAAAAGCAAGGGAATAAAGGCAGATTTTCAATTTCATTATAATTGGATTGAAGCGTGTAAAAAAGTTTTGAAACCAAACGGAACTTTATGGATATCTGGAACCTATCATTCAATATATACTTGTGGTTTTGCTCTTCAAAAACAGGAATGGCATTTAATAAATGATATTTGTTGGTTTAAACCAAACGCCTCACCAAACTTGTCTTGTAGAATGTTTACGGCAAGTCATGAAACACTGCTGTGGGCAAAAAAAAATAAAAAAGCTAAACATATTTTCAACTATGGTTTGATGAAAAATGGTAATTGGAGTAGTGATTTTATTAAAAAACCTAATAGACAAATGAGAAGTATTTGGGCTATTAATACCCCTCGAAATAGTGAGAAAAAATATGGCAAACACCCAACTCAAAAACCTGAAACTTTATTAAAAAGAATTGTTTTATCATCAAGCAATGAAAATGACATTGTTCTTGATCCTTTTTGTGGTAGTGGGACTACTGGAGTTATAGCAGTACGTTATAGACGAAAATTCATAGGTATTGATTTTGAAAAAAAACATTTAGATGAATTAGCAATTCCAAGATTAAAAGATGAGATTAGAGAGAAAAAAACAAAGTAACATTTTTTAATATATAGTATAATTTATAACTTATGACATTCTATTTAATATATAAATAATAACTCAGTATTGGCATGCTTAATGCATATAAAAATTTATACATAAAAAAAATAAAAGTGAGACAAAAATAATGAATGCAAGAATAATAAAAGCTATCTTAACTAAAAAACACAAGGAATTTGTATCTTCTATTAAAGATGAAAAAGTAAAAAACCTAGTTAATAAAAATTCTATTATTACCGGTGGAAGTATTGTATCTTTATTACTTGGAGAAAAAGTAAATGATTTTGATTATTATTTTACAGATTTTGAAACAACAAAAGCTGTAGCAACTTATTATGTTAACGAATTTAATAAAATACACGGTTCTAAGTCTAATACTCTCACAGCTATGCCAGAAGTATATGAAGATAAAGAACGCATACGTATAAGAGTTAAATCAGCGGGTATTATTGGTGAGAACACAGACGAAAGTCAATATGAGTATTTTGAAATGAGACCAATTGAAGAAGGGGAAGAGTATGTAAGACAGGCCATTAATGATAATTTAGATTATGCTGATTCTTTAGATGGAGAAAAAATAGACGATATATATAAAGAGAAATACCGTCCAGTATTTTTAACAGATAACGCTATTACATTATCTAATAAAATTCAACTTATAATTAGATTTTATGGATCGCCAGAAAAAATCCATGAAAACTATGACTTTATTCACTGTACAAATTATTGGACTTCCAAAGATAATAAACTTGTATTACATCCAAAAGCTTTGGAGTCAATTATTACAAAACAATTATACTATTCAGGATCTAAATATCCTATATGTTCATTTATTCGTACAAGAAAATTTCTCAAAAAAGGTTGGTATATTAATGCTGGTCAAATGTTAAAAATTTGTTTACAAATAAGTAAGCTAGATCTTACAAATTTAGAAGTATTAGAAGACCAACTAACTGGAGTTGATACAGCATATTTTATACAAGTATTAGACTACTTAAAAGAAAAACAAGCAAAAGATGAAAATTTTCATATAGAAATGCCTTATTTAATTTCAATAATTGATAAAATGTTTTGAAAAAATTACTATGAAAACAAATTTAAATTTAGAAAACGAATTAAAAAAGCAAGGTTTTAAATATGTAGTAGGAGTAGATGAGGTTGGAAGGGGATCACTCTGTGGCCCTGTAGTAGCTTCAGCTGTATATATTCCTGATGACTTTAATATTATCGGAATAAAAGACTCAAAAAAACTATCAAAAAAAAATAGAGAAAAATTTTATAAGGAGATAACAACATATTGCCACTACTCGATTAGAATGGTATCAGAAAAAAAAATAGATGAAATAAATATAAAACAAGCAACAATGCTTGCCATGAAATTAGCAATATCAGATATTGAAAGTGCTGATTTCGCTTTAATAGATGGTAATGACATTCCTTCTGGATTGAACATCTGTGCAAAAGCAATTATAAAAGGAGATACTATCTCTGCTTCAATTGCTGCAGCATCCATTGTGAGTAAGGTTTTTAGGGACAATTTGATGAGAATGCTTCATGATTTTTATCCTATGTATGGATGGGATACAAATGTAGGTTACGGTACTTTTAAGCATAGAAGTGCCATAATACATTATGGGCCGTGTGAATATCACAGAAAAACATTCAAAGGAGTGAGAGAATTTATAGGAGATTAATTATGATAAAAAAACCGGAAAAACCTGGACTATATTGGGCAAGACTTGATTATTATAATTCTTGGACTCATATAATAAAAATTAAAGGAAAATCCCCATTTTTAAGTTACATTGCATGGGATTTAAGATATCCGTTAAATAATTCTATTGAAAGAAACGGGGTTACTGAAACAAATAAAAAGAATAATTTTATTGATGTAGATCCTGTTAAGTTTATATTTGCTAAGGAAATAAAACAAAACTATAATCGGTTATCTGAAATAAACATAACAGAAAACGGACTTTATTGGGTTATAGTAGAAAAACCTAATGAAAATATTTTTTCAACTGATGTTTCTTTAGCTTATTTATCTGGCAAAGTACCATATTTATCCTGTTTTTTATGGAACATTAAAGACAATTCAAAAAAACAAATATTAGATGTCAGTAATTTACATTTTTTAAAAAAAATAAAATATCCGGAATAAATTTAAATGACAGTTAAGAAAATTAGATGTGCTGTATGTGGAAAGTTAAAATCCGAATTTGGAGATGGTATAAAGTTTCCAAAAACTACATGTTCGGATTGTTATCAATATCGTATAAAACAAAACAAAATAGATAAAGAATTAGAAAAAAAAAATAAAAAAACTTTGATATAAGCATATCATAAAAAATTTGAGATTAGTTAATGGTAATCAACTTATTTTTTACAAACATATTATTTAAATGTTGATTAATATTACTGTATTTGTATTGAGTCAAATACTTACAATTTATTGGACTTTTAAACAAATATAGGTCTGTAGTCCATAGGCCGTAATAAAAAGGAGAGTATAAAAATGTATTCAAACAATTTAGTAGTAGCAGTAAAACACAATGGAAAAATTTTGAGAGAAATCGGAGATTGTGTATTTCTTCCTTTCGGATCAGAATATTCTTTACTAATAAAAAACCTCAACACAAGAAAAGTTTCTGTTAATATTTCTATAGACGGGGAAGACGTTCTAAACAAACATTCTTTGTTAGTAGATCCGAACTCAAAAACAGAATTAAAAGGCTTTCTAAAGGGAACTTCTGCAAAAAATAGATTTAAATTTATACAAAAAACAAAACAAATAAGTAATTACAGAGGTGACAGGGTAGACGATGGTTTAATCAGAGTAGAATTTGCATTTGAAAAAGAAAAACCTGAGATAGTTCATCATTATCATGTATATCATAATAAAGATGATTGGTATTGGCCATACGGACCGCGTTATTATAAAAATAATTATCTTGGGAGAGCTTGGCCAAACAGCAGCGTAAAGTGTAATTTTAATTCTAGTAATAATATTACAGCTGTTATGGAATCAAATACTTCATATGGTAATAATTCCTTTAATGATAATGGAATAACAGTAAAAGGTTCAGAAATAAATCAAAATTTTGATTATGGTAGTATTGATGAATTAGAACAAAGCCATGTAATAATTATTAAATTACGTGGAAAAAAAATAAATAAAACAACCAAAATAAAAAAACCTATAACAGTTAAAACAAAATTGATTTGTCCTACGTGTGGAAAAAAATCAAATTCCAATTCTAAATTTTGTTCTAACTGTGGAACATTCATTTGGTAGGTACAGGTAAAGCCTGGTTCTCCTCGTTGTCTACAGACGACGTAAGCATCATGTAAGTGATGCAGGTACTGGGGGCTGTACCTTCCATAAAAAATATAAAATATTTGTTTTAGTGTAAATTTTGTATATATTTTTACTTTAATTTAAATTAATAATAATAGGAGATAGTAAATATGCCTAAAAGAGACGGAACAGGGCCTTCAATCAAAAGTAAAGGACCACGAAATGGTCAAGGTAAAGGTAGAGGACGTAATAGTAAAGGTGGAACTGGTTCTAAATCCGGCGGTAGAATCGGTAACTGTAGATAAAAATAAAACTTGGTATAGAAATTGCAATACCTCTTAACGTGTCTTGTTAAGAGGTTTTTTCATCTTAAGGAGTATAAAAAATTATGAAATTTTTTTATTCTGCTGGCGTAATGAGTTATGGAGAAGGTTACTGGTGGCACCGTTTTTTTAATTTTCCTAAACTTCCTTTTGTAACCAAAACCTTAACACTCAACCCTAAAAAAGGAAATAAATATTTAATATTGCCTGTTTTTAATTCAGTGTTTAATAAGGTGTCCTTAGACAATATAGGTATATATAATTTTATTAAAAAATATAAAGTTTCTGATATACCTAGAACAATATCAATAGCAGGAACAGATAAACATATACGGCAACTTGTTGATCTAATAAAATATTTTTTACCAAAAGAAGATAGTATTGAACTCAACTACTCTTGTCCAAATGTTAAATCTTTTAATAATACGTGGATACCGAGATCCCATGGAAAAATATATCTAAAATTAAACTACAAACAAGACCCGTATCTTTATGACCTAAGTAAAATTAAAGGAATAAGACTTAATTCTATACCTTTAGGCTTTTGTGGAGGATCTGGTAAAATTGCTCAAAAGAAAAATTGGGCATTTATAGAAAAATTTAATAAAGAAGGCTTGAATGTTTCTGGATGTTCTATTCAAAACTATGAAGATATAAGAAGACTTAGTGATATAGGATGTACAGAAATAGGCATAGGATCAATAATATTAACCAGGCCAAAGTTTGTTGAAAATCTTGAAAATTTAATATAAATAAAAAACTTTATTATAAAAACAAAAAAGGGGATTTTATGGGTTTGTCTTTAATTATAATTACATTATTTATATATATAATGGGTATTTTAGCATATATAGATATAGAAACCATGGAAAATGCAAAATTCCACAAAGGTGGTTTTCTAGGACTTGGGTATATAACTAATAGTAATAGAAAAATTAACGTTAAAGACTCTAGAATGTCGTTACTATGGCCTGCGCTATTTGTATTTTGGTTCATTAAAACATCTCTTTGGATTTTTCATGACTGTTTTAGTTTTATTATTTTGCTTTCAGGATTTGATTATAAAAATACAAAAATGTATAAATACATAGATAAAAAACTGTATAGTTAAATTTTAAAAACTATAAAATAAAAGATGGTAAAAAAGATGAAAGATGAAATAATTACTATAGAACAAGAAAAAAAAATAGAAGAAACTCATAAGTTATTGGATTCTTCTCATCCTTTACTTCAAAAATTTAGAGATATTTGTCCTGGAACATATAAACACTCTCAAGCAGTAACTGCTATGATTGAGAATGCTAGTGTTGTATTAGGGCTTGACGTTGAATTTATGAAAATAGTAGCAATGTATCATGATATTGGAAAAATTAATAATCCAAAATTTTTTACAGAAAATCAATTAGAAAGCGATGATGATCCTCATGAAGGTTTAGATCCATGGATAAGTTCACAAATAATATCTCGTCATGTTTCTGATTCTGTAAATATATTGTTAAACAATAAAAATTTTTCTAGAAGAATGATAGAAATAATAAGTCAACATCACGGAACATCCGTAATAAAATACTTTTATAATAAAGCAAAAAGTAAAGATAAAAATAAATATAGATATAAATGTACAAAACCGGATTCTATAGAATCAGCAGTTTTAATGATTTGTGATCGTTTAGAGGCTACTACTAGATCTTTATTTCAAAACAATAAATATAATAATACTCCGACAGAAATTGTAGATAATGTAATTAACGAGCTCCTAGATGATGAACAATTAGATGATGTTATAATAAAACTTGGAGATTTGAAGCGATTTAAAATAGCACTAGTTAAAGAATTGGAAGGCATGTATAGTAAAAGAGTAGATTATGATAAAGCAAACGAAGATAAAAACTAATATTGCTTTCGATATAGACGGTGTTGTAATTAATTTTGTCGATGCTTTTCTGCGCACTGCAAAAAAGGTCTTTAAATTATTACCTAACACAGAATTTTCTGATATTAAATACTATAAGTTTTGGAACTGTCTTGATATTACTCGCGATACAACTTATAAAATTGTAGATTATGTTATTAATAACCCATTAGAATGTAATGTACAACCAGTAAATTATGCTCCAGAAGTATTGACAGAGTTATCAGAATATATGAATTTAGTTTTTGTCACAGCTAGAGAAAGCAAAAGTGAAAACATAACAAAAGAAACAATATATTTTTTACTACCAAAAATAGAAAAAAGTAAAATAACTATAATACACCAAAAAGGTAGTAAAAAAAGTGAAATTTTAAAAAAGTTAAATATAAATTATTTCATTGATGATAGAACAAAAAATGTACGTATTTTAAATCAAAATGGAATTAAAGCTTTCTTATTTAATAGTCCGTGGAATGAACAAACTAGAAATACAGATTTTTTTACAAGAATTAATACGTGGAAAGAAATAAAAAATTTAATAAAAAAATTATAATAAAAAAAATATGAAGAATACTGGTATATATTTTAAAGATGGTAGAATAATAGCACAAAGTGGTGATGTTAAAATATATGAAACTGACTATGATATTTTTTTAGAAATAGGACCAGCTCATACTTTATGGACTTTGGCAAGCGAGTTACAAGATTATATAGAACAGATTAACAATAAACCAAGAGGACATTGTCTTGAAATTGGACTCGGACTTGGTGTAGCATCAAGGTATATACTGTCTTGTTCTAAAGTAAAAACACTCACAACACTCGAAATCAACAAAGATGTTATTAAAACTTATAAGAAAACAAAAAAATATTTAGATAATAAATTAAAATTAAAAAATATAAATAAAAATCATATTATAATAAACGACGAAGGTTTAAAATATATAAAAACTACAAATAAAAAATTTGATTTTATATTTTTAGATTACTATACATTAATAGATGAAGAAACTTTGGCAGACATAGAAGTGACTACTTATTGGTGTAAAAAAATACTAAGATCTGGTGGAAAAATAATAGGATGGTTTGACAAATATACTCCAGATAATTATATAAAGGAATTTAACAAAATATTCCAAAATATTTAAACAATGTTTCATTTTATTTATCAATTATTTAATACTTATAATACTGGAGATATTTATTTATTTGAGTTGTTTATTATTTATGCATGGTTAATATTTTTACCAAGAATATTTTTTGCAAGTAAATATAAACATATAAATTCTGATAAAAAGTTTAGTGTTAGTGTTATCATACCAACATTCAAAGAATCAAAAAAGAATTTTAAAAAATGTTTATCCTCTCTTAAATCTTCATTAAATTATAGCAAATACAAATATGAATTGATTATAAGTATAGATGGATTAAAAGAAAATGAAAAAAACGAAGAAACATTATTAGCAGAAAAATATACTGACAAAATTATAACACATAATTCCAAAAATAAAAGAATAGGAATTATTAAAGCAATAAAACAAGCTAAATATGATATTGTAATAACATCAGATTCCGATACTTTTTATGAAAAAGAAACAATAAAAGAATTATTAAAACCGTTTAAAGACAAAAATGTAGGAGGTGTGACCACACACCAAAGAATTTATAATCCAAAAAAATTAATTCAAAAATATGCTGATTGGTTTGAAAACGCACGTATAAAATCATCTTTACCTGCTATGTCTTATTTTAATAGTGTGGGGTGTTTACCAGGAAGATGTATTGCATACAGAAAACAAATTTTATTAAAACATGAAAAGGAATTTATAAATGAGCGTTTTCTTGGAATATTATGTATTACTGGAGACGATAGAGCACTGACTAATTTTATTATTAAAGATGGTTATAAATCTATATATCAATCTACTGCCCGTGTTAAAACTATAGCTCCTGATAATTTGTTAGACTGGAGTAAACAACAATTGAGATGGGGCAGAAGTAGTCAAAGATATACATTAACTTCTATAGGGTGGTTATGGAAATTTCCAATGATATTTTTTATATATATTACTGATTTTTTACTTACTTTGTTTTTAATTGCTATTCTTATTCAATGGGTTTTTAATATCCTTTTTATGAATAATAATTTACATATACCTTTACTTTTAGCAATTATTCTCGCTTTTTTTGGATGTTGTACAACTGTTATATTAAAACAATTTTTACATTTAAAAGAAAATAAAAAAGACATATTGTTAGTACCAGGTTTTGCATTACTCATGACTTATATGCAAATAATAAGATTTTATGGATTTCTAACCTTAAAAAAAGTCGATAAATGGATGACACGCTAAAAATTTAAAATAAAAAAAAATAACAAATTCAAAATTAATTTACAGTGAAAAAATTTATACAGAAACATTTAAGACATTTAGAAAACGAACATAAAACCTATAAAAAAATGTTAACAGTTTATCCTGAAAATTCCTTTGGTTATAGATTAATAAATCTTAATTTAAAATTCTTAGAGTTTAAAATAAATACTTGGAAGAGTTTGATATGAACAAATGTGTATTTTTGGATAGAGACGGTACAATAAATAAAGAAAATAGAACTAAAAACAACCCTTTTGGATTTATGTGGGATATGAGTGATCTGTCTCTAATAAAAGGAGTAAGTAAGGGTATAGCTCTTCTTAATAAAGCAGGATATAAAACAGTTGTAATAACAAATCAATCCGGTATAGCTAGAGGGTTTTTTAATGAAGGGTTTGTAAAAAAAGTTCACAATGAAATAGATAGACGTATTGCTAAAAAAGGTGCTCATATTGATAGGTGGTATTACTGCCCACACCACCCAACATGTGGTATGGAAAAATATAAGATAGAATGCAATTGTAGAAAACCAAAAACAGGGTTAGTAGAAAAGGCTGTTACTGAGTTAAATATTTCACTAGAGAATTCTTTTTTTGTTGGAGACAATTTAAGAGACATGGAAACAGGATGGAATTCAGGAATAAAAACCATATTAGTATTAACTGGGAACGGCAAAAAAACATTGGAAGAAATTTCAAAAGAACAAAAAAATAAATTAAATTATATAGCACTGAATTTATTGGAGGCTTGTGAATGGATTCTAAACAAAGTAACTTAATGAAAAAAATTATTTTTAGTTTGTTATTTCTTTTTTGTTTTATTCCGGGAATATGTTTAGCGGATTCAATCTGTTATTATATTCCTTATGAAATTAATAACGGGTGGGACTTACCGCTAAATGACTGTAGAGCATTTGAAAAATTAGCAAAATCGTTAGGAGAGACATCTGTAGAAACGATTACTATTAATTACCTTAGCACAGAAGAAGCTAGCAAATATGATATTGTATATATTAGCAGTTATGGTACTCCAGAAGGACTTATCACAAAAATAACCAACGAAGAGCAAACAATTATTCCCTGGAGTGATATAGCTAAAATTAATACACCGCTTTTGTTAATTGATACGTGTTTCTCAGGTTGTATATTTGACTATAATTGTAAATCTGATATTGTAATAACTTCAGCAGGTAAAACGCCGTCTTGGAATATATCTGTGGATGAAGAAAATTTGAGTTCTTTTATAGTGATGCTGAGGTGTATTTTTGATTATGAATATGACTGTCCTATTCGCATTAAACAGTGCTGTAAAATAAATTCAGTATTTACCCCTGATCCCGAGGCTTGTCAGTTTAATCTGATTGTACAAAAATTATTTCGAGAAGTACCTGGGATTTTTGGCATATATAATCATCAAGAACCACTGTCGCTTAGTACAGCGTATGTTAATGGAGAACCTTGGAGATAGTTTAAATAAAAACGCAGATGAGATTATACTATAGGGTTTAAGTCTAATAAACCAGAGAACATTTCTAATCTGAGGAAGTTACTTAATTTGTATAATAAAATATAAATATTGGCATAATAATTGCATATAAAAATCAACATGTTTAAAAAACAACAAATTCAAAATCGAAAGTGTAAGGCGGTCCATAGCCCAGATCGCCCGTCGAGCCAGGCCTGCAGGGTAAGTCCTGGTCTAAGGGAACTTAAAACAGCTTTCCTGATATAATTTCTTACATTATAAAATTTTGAATTTGACATACTGCATAATAATTTTTTTTTACTTTTCTTTTTACCTGGGCTCTTGTTTTGTTAAAAGTTAGATTTTACATGTTAAATTTTATTAAATGTTTTGTTAAATGTTATATTTATTGAATGATAATAATGAGATTTAACAAATATAAATGTATATATATATAAACATAAAAAAAGACAGATGTTGAGCGTGAAACGCTCTCGGCTGAAACAACAGCGAAGAGCTGTTGTTGAAGACGATAAAAAAAAACAACATTAAACACTATTAACATTGTGATAAGAACCAGAAAGCCAGGAGTCTATATTAAATTTTTAATTCCACGTTTTTTGAAATTCACATATTAACTAGCAAAAAAAACACTTTAAGTTTCTACGTTTTGTAGACAAAAGTGCTAAAACCAGAGTCAAATTTATACGCGCTGTCAAGTTGTCTAAATTCTTTTTTGGCATAGATATTGCGTATTTGACAGTTACATAAAAAATAAATTGGAGTATATTGTGAATAAAAAACTATTGTTTTCAGTAACAAAAAAAGATTTAATTATTCAAACTTTTAAAGCTGGCGGTAAAGGTGGGCAACATCAAAATAAAACAGATAGTGGTGTTCGTATTATTCATAAAGATTCTGGTGCTATAGGTGAAAGTAGAAACGAACGAAGTCAATATCAAAATAAAAAAATAGCATTTAAAAGACTTAGTAAAAATTCTAAATTTAAAATTTGGTTAAATCAAAAAATATATGAAACAATAAATAAAATAACTATAGAGGAAAAAGTAAAAAAAGCATTATCTCCAGAAAATATTCGCGTTGAAATAAAAGATGAAAAAGGCGAGTGGGTAGAAATCAAATAAGTAGAAAGGAGTTCGTTTTTATGAGTGACCCTGTTAAGCATCCAAAGCATTATACTTCACATCCCAGTGGAATTGAGTGTATAGAAATAACAAAGTACATGGGTTTTTGTTTAGGTAACGCTTTTAAATATATCTGGCGGGCTGATTTAAAAAATAATGCTATTGAAGATTTACGTAAAGCGATACAGTATATTGAGTTTGAAATTGAAAAAAGACTGCATCACTAATTATGTTAATTCTTTAGAGAAAAGATTTTTTTAAATACCAATAATCATAGTCGGATATTTTTTCAATTCGAGCCATAATACAAGTGCTACATAATAAGCCGATGCTTTTTTGTTAACTCACGTTAACAAATGCACCACTCTCCTTTTTTTAGAATGATGGGAGCATCTCCCAAAGCCCGCAATAAAATGTTGCGAGC
>Ga0190315_1000250_pt1 | contig 32267 bp, 24 predicted proteins | sample 48701101_MG_FD_161673 | JGI IMG/M metagenome (GOLD analysis project Ga0190315, IMG submission 161673) | Hydrothermal vent sediment bacterial communities from Southern Trench, Guaymas Basin, Mexico - 4870-11-0-1_MG | ecosystem: Environmental > Aquatic > Marine > Hydrothermal vents > Sediment ...
GCTTGGTTAGAAAAATGTCACAGACTTTGGAAAAATTGTGAACGCAAACTAGACACTTCTGCTCAAATGGTGGTTTTAGCCTTTATTTCTTTACTCATGAAAAGATATTGAACAGGTTCTAAGGAAATTTCTGGCGTTCGAGTTTTAATGCATCGACGACTTGCTGAAACACACTTGCCCAGTCGCCGGGAGCGGCTTGTCTAAACAAGCGCATGGTGGGATACCAAGGGTTATCGTTTCTATCTAATAACCAACGCCAATCTGAGGAAAAATGTAATAATAACCAAACGGGTTTACCCAATGCGCCGGCAAGATGAGGTACGGCGGTATCTGTTGAAATGACTAAATCTAAGCAATTGATTGCCGCAGCTGTGTCGCTAAAATCTTCTAATTCTTCAGTGAGTGGGATCATTTCCATCCCTTCAGGTATGGGTTGCTTGGCCGCTTCACCTTTTTGCAAACTGAATAGGCTGATATTCTGAACGCTTGCTAAGGGGGCAAAATGGGCGAGAGATGCCGAGCGGTTGCGATTGTATTGAAATTTTGGGTTGCCTGACCAAACAAGGCCTATTTTAAAACGGGCCGATTCAAATCGGGTACGCCATTTTTCAACTTTCTGGCTGTCAGGATATAAATAAGGTATCGATGCTGGAATCGTGTCTAATGTGGTGGCAAAGAGATTGGGTAAGCTTAATAGCGGAATCCAGACATCGTAGGCTATATCAGGTTCATTATCATAAGATTTGACTATCAACAGATCGACACCAGGTAATCCGTTAAGCAGTTGTTTTAACGGAGATTGAATAGCCAGTATGACTGTTCCCCCTTTGATAAGGGGCAGATAACGTACAAATTGTATGATATCGCCAAAGCCTTGTTCCCAGTGAACCAAGAGTCGTCGGCCGGCAAGCGGATTACCTTCCCATAAAGGTTGTTTCAGTTGAGGATATTTTCCTGTTTTGATTTTTAAACGCCATTCGTATTTTAGCCAACCTGTGATCAAATCGCCTTTTTTCAGTAATAGCGTGCCATAGTTAAAATGGAAATCGGGTAAATTCGGGTTAATACGCAAGGCTTTAAGGTAACATTCTATCGCTTTATCAAGTTTGTTTTGCTCTGTCCAAATGGTGGCTAGATTATTATAAGTGTCAGCATTATTCGGATTGAGAGCCAGAGCACGTTGAATATAAAGCATGGCTTCTGTCAGATTACCCTGTTCTTTCAATACACCACCCAAGTTGTTGTGTGCGTGGACATCATTTGGATTTAAAAACAAGGCCTGTTGGAAACAGGCAATGGCATCTGCTGGTTGCTTTTGTTCTTTCAAAGCCTTGCCTAAATTATTGTAGACTTGACAAAATTGTGGATTTAAACTTAAGGCATGTTGGAAAGCGGTAATGGCTTCTGCGAGTTGCCCCTGATCTTGAAGTGCATTACCTAAGTTATAGTACACATTGGCATCATTGGGATTTAAAACAATCGCCTGTTGATAATAGCTAATAGCTTCTGCAAGTTTGCCTTGATCTTTAAGTGCATTTCCCAGATTACTATAATAATCTGGCACGGCGTTATTGATACTGATGGCTTTTTGAATGAGTTCGCAAGCGATATCATACCGCTCAACTTGGGCAGCCAGTACGCCTAGTAAATGTAGCGCATCGCTATGATTAGGATCGGCTTGCAAGACATTGCGGTAAAGGGCCTCGGCTTGTTGCAAATTGCCAGCATTGTGGTTTTGCATAGCCAGTTGCATAGCTTGGAGCGTGGGCTGTTGATTTTTTGGATAAGGGATTTGATTTGATTTTTTCTTTTTTGTTGAACGTTTTTTTGGCATGATTTCAGTTATCAGTTATCAGTTACCCGTTATCAGGGGAATGGTGGGCAACAAAAACACGTTACCCACCCTACAAGAAAGGGAAATGGTGGACAATAAAAACCCGTTACCGGCCCCCTACCAGAAAGACAAGGTTAAGGAAATTTCTGGCGTTCGAGTTTCAAAACATCGACGACTTGCTGAAACACACTTGCCCAGTCGCCGGGAGCGGCTTGTCTAAACAAGCGCATGGTGGGATACCAAGGGTTATCGTTTCGTTCTAATAACCAACGCCAATCTGAGGCAAAATGTAATAATAACCAAACGGGTTTACCCAATGCGCCGGCAAGATGAGGTACGGCGGTATCTGTTGAAATGACTAAATCTAAGCAATTGATTGCCGCAGCTGTGTCGCTAAAATCTTCTAATTCTTCAGTGAGTGGGATCAGTTCCATGCCTTCAGGTATGGGTTGCTTGGCCGCTTCACCTTTTTGCAAACTGAATAGGCTGATATTCTGAACGCTTGCTAAGGGGGCAAAATGGGCGAGAGATGCCGAGCGGTTGCGATTGAGTTTAAATTTTGGGTTGCCTGACCAAACAAGGCCTATTTTAAAACGGGCCGATTCAAATCGGGTTCGCCATTTTTCAACTTTCTGGTTGTCAGGATATAAATAAGGTATCGATGCTGGAATCGTGTCTAATGTGGTGGCAAAGAGATTGGGTAAGCTTAATAGCGGAATCCAGACATCGTAGGCTATATCAGGTTCATTATCATAAGCTTTGACTATCAACTGATCGACACCAGGTAATCCGTTAAGCACTTGTTTTAACGGAGATTGAATAGCCAGTATGACTGTTCCCCCTTTGATAAGGGGCAGATAACGTACAAATTGTATGATATCGCCAAAGCCTTGTTCCCAGTGAACCAAGAGTCGTCTGCCGGCAAGCGGATTACCTTCCCATAAAGGTTGTTTCAGTTGAGGATGTTTTCCGGTTTTGATTTTAAAACGCCATTCGTATTTTAGCCAACCTGTGATCAAATCGCCTTTTTTCAGTAATAGTGTGCCATAGTTAAAATGGACTTCGGCTAAATTCGGGTTAATACGCAAGGCTTTAAGATAACATTCTATCGCTTTATTAAGTTTGTTTTGCTCTGTCCAAACGGCGGCTAGATTATTATAAGTGTCAGCATTATTGGGTGTGATCGCTAAAGCGCGTTCGTAACACGCCATAGCGTGATCAAATTGAGCCTGTTCCACAAAGACGAGGCCTAAGTTATTATGGGCCTTAACATAATTAGGATTTAAAGTGATAGCCTGCTGAAAAGCGTCAATCGCCTCCGCCAATTCGCCTTGTTTATGAAGTAAAAGCGCCAAGTTGTAGTAGGCTTCAACATGATGGATATTTAAAGCAATCGCACGTTGGTAACAATCAATCGCTTCTGCGATCTGTTCCTCTTCAGCAAGTGCAATACCTAAGTTGTAATGTGCTTCAGCATGATCCGGATTTAAAGTCAGGGCCTGTCGATAAGCAGCAATCGCTTTGACAACTTGCCCTTGTTTATTCAACACAGTACCCAGATTGTAATGTGCCTCAGCATGTTCAGGATTTAAAGCGATAGCCTGTTGAAAACGCTCAACGGCTTCTGCCAATTTGCCCTGTTCGAGAAATGCAATGCCTAAGTGATTGTGTACCTCAACATAATTCGGTTCTAAAACGAGAGCGTGTTTGAAACAGGCGATGGCTTCTAGCAGTTTATTCTGCTTGATAAGCGCAATTCCCCAATTATAATACGCTTCAACATGATTTGGATTTAAATGTATGGCGCGTTGATAACCGCTCACCGCTTCGTCCAGTAAACCTTGTTCACGTCGTACATTACCTAAATTATAATAGGCCTCGGCATAATGCGGATTTGAACGCAATGCCCGTTGATAACTTTCAGCCGCTTCAAGCAATTTGCCTTGCTCCTTTAGCACATTACCGAGGCCATTGTGTGCCTCTGTCAAAGCGGAGTCTAAAACCAAACTACGTTGGTAACACTCAGCCGCTTCGCTCAATTTGCCCATAGACCAAAAGACATTACCCAAGCTGTTATAAAAATTGGGAACCGAATCATTAATTTGTATCGCTTTTTGAATCAGTTCAATGGCCGCTTCGTTGTTACTGACTTGGGCTGCAATGACTCCCAATAAATGTAGCGCCTCACTCTGATTGGGTTCAGCCTGTAACACTTGACGGTAGAGGGCATCTGCTTGTTGCAACTCCCCAGTTTGATGGTATTGTATCGCCATTTCCATGATTTGGGGTATCGTCAAAGTTTCTTGATTTTTTGTTTGATTCGTTTTTTTCTTTGCGCTTTTAGATGACTTTTTTTTAGACATGATTTTTCTCAATGGACAGACACGCTGGTTTGCCCTACGATATTTGTGTGTAGGGCGATAACAAAGGTTCGCCCTTTTCCCAGGTTTCACCTTTCATCGTTATAAGTCAGTCAACAATAGAGTTGTCCGAAAATAAGGGTTTTGTGAATTTAACTATTTGTTTTTATTAGCAAAAAAAATATTTACGGACAAGTCTAATAAATAACAATACCTTTTTTTGAATTAAGAATAGAACGCTTTAGACGGCAAATGACGCTGATTTAGCTTTGCGAACCTTCTGTTCCGCAGTTCAAAATGTTAAAATACTGATGTGTAGCTACTGACACAAGTTGCATTCGGTATCAGCCCTCATGCTTCGATCCGCAAAACGCGGCTCGTCAAACCTGTTAGGGTGTTGCGAATGAACGTGCATGGTGGCAAGCCTTGCACTTGTTCATTGTTCATTTTTTTCACTATTTTCAAAAACCTTAATCAATAAAGACTCCGTGTTATCAGTATTCATGCTGACAGATAACAGGCCCCGCCTCATTCTTGACTTTAAAACCTTTTTATGTCTCAAAGTTAATTTGCGTAACTAAGCGATAAATGAAGGGCAAAAGGGTTAACTGAAAAAAGAAAATGATATAAAAAAACAAGTCATTCTTGAATAAATCCCCCGTTATTTTCTAATTACCAATTGATAATTACCAAGTTTATCCCCCCGCTACCCTCATTGATTTTAATGATGAAAGATTAATGATTAAATTATAAAAATGATAGTTATTAATCATCTAGCACTCGTTGCCCATCAGCATAACGGATGTTTCCAACTTGCACAGTTGTTTTTTTTTCAACACCGAGTAGACTTGAGTCTACAAGGTTTCGCTTGAGTGTCTTAAGGTGACTCAAGATGCGTCGCAAGCGGTGTCAATCAGCACCTTTTTTCTCAAACACGATTGACAATGAGAATACAACGAATTGTGTTCTTATGTGGATTTTTGATTGGCCTGATTAGATTGATTTTAAATACCGAGCACAGGTTTTGATAATGTAAACCACTCTTCTGATTTCATTTTCACCGACGACGTTGCATTCCGTATATAATCATACCTTCTCCCCTCCACACGGCAAACATTAAGTTATTCACTGATAGTTTGTTTATATAAGTCAACGAGCTATACGAATCACTCAAAACTCAATCTGTTTACGACGAATTATAAAAAGACTATAATAAACAGATATTTATCAATTTTCCATCGCTTACCCATTAATAACATGAAATGTAAGGTATGTTAACATAACTTATTGAAATATATCATAACCTACAAACAGATTTGCCATTTAAGTATGCGTTATTTGCTCTTGTTTGAAAGAAAAACGTCAAGGTATGAGTTTTAAAAAAGTCTCCCCAATATTCCCCATTGCCTATTTACACTTAAAATAAATAGGGCATTATTTAATGGATGGGATAATTTTTTTGGCATAGAAACTTGGCACCAAAATTCCTACTGTTACTTTTGTCTCAGTCAATAATCGGGCTTTAATTTTGATAACTCGCTGATATTTATGAACTATTTTTTAGACTGCTCGCCTTTTCAATTCGTTCCAATTGATTTTCATGCCTTGATTTCGTTGGTTTGAAGATGAAATAAACGAAATCGCTACCCCGGGTTATTCGTTTATTTCCTAATTCGTTGTACTATAGCGTGTTATTATCAGTATGTGCTGAAAGTGCCTAGTTGACGGGAGAGTCTTATTCTGCAAAATATCATCCATTTTACGGATAATTGGCTATTGACATGACTAAGATTTATTCTCATTCAAAATGGTTCCTTTTTTTTATTTTATTTAAATTAATAAAATTTTTAAATTAATAAAATTAATAAACTTAATAAATTGAGTGATAATTAATCAATCTGAGTACAGCATAACGAAGGATACGAATTTATTTAGGGGAAAATTAGAGCAAGTGGTTTTATTTTGAGAGTTATCTACCTTAATTCTCGCTCATCTCAAAGAAATATCAATTCGCTTATCTACGTCATTCAAAGTACTCACATCACGCAATTCCTTGTACTAAATCTAAAAAAAACAGAACACAAAAACACCGTGTGTGACAATGTGAGCGGTATATTAAAAGAAAGGCAAATCGGTAATCTATTAAATGGTTTTACCAACCCACGAAAAAATTTGAGATTAAGTACACTATAAAACGCATCATGGCGAGCTTTTTTCAGCTTTAAGCTTCAAATGATGAACTCTTATGTGAACCGACATGATGAAAATTAAGGCGTAATGATTCCACTAGAAAAAATCATTGTTCTCAATAAGGTATCCTTGTTTTCAACCCTGAAAACGGAGGATCTCCACATGATATCGACGATTGCCAGTGAAGAGGCATATGAAGACGGACATACTTTGTTTTATGAGGGTGATATTGGTGATAGGTTATTTATAGTGGTCTCTGGTGAAGTGATGATTCTTAAAAAAAATAAAGATGGGGAAGAAAAGCAGATAGCCACTTTAAAAGAAAATAGTGTGCTAGGTGAATTGTCATTGTTTGATGCAGAAACCCGTACTGCCACCGTTCGCTGCTCTTCGAGATGCACATTTTTAGTGATTGAACGAACTGATATGGAACAATTAGCCCACGAATATCCCGCTATTGCTTTTGGTTTTATCAAAGTGTTAATGAGCCGTATGCGTGAGATGCTTGAAAAAAACAAAGAATAACGAGTTAATAAAGATTATCCATGCTAATATCAATGAAAAATGTGCCCTGAACTGACGCAATCCCTTTTTTTGAGATAGATTTATTTGACTTCACCATATATTTGATATAACAAAAGAAAACCTTTAACTCGCATTATCATTCTTGATGTGAAACCTATTAACGTACACTAATCATTCATTATGCTAGCACGTTTACTTGGCAATTGGTTAGCCATAAGACCCAATGAGCAAGATGGAGTACTTTACTTTTTTTTAATTTTACTGGTGTTTTCTTTTGGAGCCAGTTTTGCGCGTAGTATTGGCATGACCTTGTTAGTTGAAAAAGTAGGCGGTGATAAGCTGCCGGTCATGTTCATTTTCATAGACTTAGCTGTGATGGTAGGTTCTCTCTTGTACGCTCACTATACCGAAAAATTTAGTGGGTTAGCTATTTTTGGATTTTTCCTGCTATCGACTACCTTGTTTTCGATCATTGCACAATTGTTGTTTTTTGTAACGATATACTGGTCGCCTCAGAGCAACTGGGTTTATGGATTTTTCTTTGTAGGCTTTTTCTTTTTTTACGTTTTAATTTCCATACATGCTGGTAGCGTCGTCGCTTCTTATTTCACCGCGGTTCAAGTCAAGCGTGTAACACCTGTTATCAATGCCGGTATGCCTATTGGTGGTGCCTTAGGGGGAACAAGCTTAATCGTCTGTTTAAATGTTTTTCATTTTCAACCACAACAATTGATTACCGTGTTGGGCATAGCTTGTCTGTGTGCTTTTGGACTCTTGCGTCTTGTCAATGCACGTTTAAGTCCTGTGCGGACAGGCAATAATACTCAGGTGAAAAGTCAGAAAAATCCGCTCTTTGAATTGATAGAAGCTTTTAAATATATCATTGGTTCTAAATTAATGATTTATATGTCTTTGGGTTTCATTTTTTTCGTGATTGCCAACAAACTCTTAGAATATCACTATCAAACGATTATTTATCCGACTGTCTACGACGATGCTACAGAACGTGCAACGTTTTTTGCCATTTACGAGGTTTTTGCGAATCTAGCCTGGCTGTTTGTTCAATTATCTTTTACCTCACGTCTTGTAATGAAATGGGGCGTGGGTGCCAGTAATCTACTTTATCCAGCACTGTCAGCAACCGTCGCTTTAGCACTCTTTATCTATTTTTACTTCAAAGCGCAAGACTTGATGGAAAATAGCCTGACAATCATGTTGATATTGGGCATTTTGACTCAATTTGTGAATCAAGAAATGCGCGGTGCTTTGCGTACCCCGACGAATAATTTATTGTTTAATGCGATTCCTGCGAATCAGTGGGGAATCAATAAAGCCTTTCTGAATGGCATAGTCTTTCCACTGTCAACCTTTATGGCCGCCACTTTTTTAATTCTGATAACGGGACCAAGTACCGATGGCTCAAGTCTATCTACTTTTATTACAACAGAACAACTTTATTATCTGTTGCCTTTGATTGTCCTTGTTGTTTCACTATTAGGCATTTTAGTCGCCTTGCCACAATGGGACGCCTACGATGAAGGGGTATTTGGTTTACTTAACCGCGAATTATTTGATCGTCGGATAGAAGTGAAAATAGGGGGTAGGGGTAATAATAGCCTTAAACAAGTCATAGAACAAAAATTGAATAGTTCCGATCCATACCATGTGATTGCCGCCTTGGAAATGGTTCGTGTTCTGAGATTAAATTATTTTGTCAGTCATGTTGGCAACTTGCTCCTCAAAAGTCTCGATTTTAAAATCAAAGAACATTGTATTAGTACTTTAGCGGCACTACCCCAATCTCATTCCAGTCTAACTTATTTAGTAGAAGCCCTGCGAACGGAAAAAGACCCTGAAGTCTTGCCACTGATTCTCAAAAATCTAGGCCAATTTAAATCTGTTAATTTCAACGATGTAATAGACAAACTCTTAACACACCCAACACCGAAGGTGTTTGTTGAAGCCTGCTTGTGTTTGCATAAACATCCGAGCTATAGGCATAAACAGTTAATTGAGAAAAAAATTATAGGCCGTCTCCAAAATCCTGAATCTCCAGATACGGCACTCTATTTATATGCCTTGGGTGAGCTACGCCAGTCACACTACAGCAAACTGGTGTTGCCCTTTTTTGAGAGCGAAAATGCCGAGATACGCCTAGCCGCATTCACGGCTTTTATTCGGATGCTTGAAGGTCAACTTGAACCTCATAAATCTCTCCTGATTCAAGCCCTTGATTCATCTGATAAAAATATGAAAATTGTCGCATTGCGGGCCCTTAAAGAATGTCAATCTTTGGATGATTGGTCACCGATTATTCGGTTGTTGGGAGTCAAGGATCGGACTTTGGTAACCGAAAGCAAAGAGTTATTGCGACTCAGTTTGGGTGTCTGCAAATCAGCCCTTCTCAAACACGTTTTTTCTGAGAAACTCTCAGTACAACAACGGTTTGAGATTCTTTCACTGATTTATTCCAAATTGAATGATGAACAACGCCAACAGTTAGAAAAAGGTGCCGATGAGGCCTTAAAAAAATTCGTTCAAGTGAATGGCTTGTTAAAATTACACGAAGCAATCGGGCCGACTAGCAGAACTTATGATCTGGTAACCAAAGTCTTGCAAGAAATCGCTCTAGATCATTTACACCATGTTCTCACCATTATTACTTTTGCTTCTGAACAGAATGTCGAATTTTTTCATCGGGTGAGTCGTGGTTTACAATCGTTAAGTCGCGCTAACCAAGGCAATGCTTTAGAGGTGCTTTCTAATGCGAAGGAAAAATATCTGGTTAATCGGGTACTTAAGTATTTTGATGAACGTTTAAACGATCTGAAAGCAGTCAATCGCATACACGTTGCACTGTTCAAAGAAAATTTAAATAAAAAGGATTATAACAAGCAACTATTGGAATTAGACAATGACATGCTCAAAGCGTGTTTGCTTTATATTAAGCAAGAAAGACATGGCGTATTGAAAGGGGGAGAACTCAGCAAAAATCTGCTTGAGTTATTGAGTTAGGGAGTGGTGGGGAAAAAACGGAAATGCCCTGTAGAGACGCGATGCCTCGCGTCTCAGGATATCAGCCTATCAGAACGTATAGACGCGAAGTATCGCGTCTCTACAATGGCCTGAAACGCGAAGTATCGCGTCAATGCCCGGAGACGCTTCGCGGCGCAAATCTACAATGGCCTGAAACGCGAAGTATCGCGTCAATGCCCGGAGACGCGAAGCATCGTGTTTTTTATAATGGCCTGAAACGCGAAGCATCGCGTATGCCTCGGAGACGCGAAGCATCGCGTCTCTACAATGGCCTGAAACGCGAAGTATAGCGTCTATACAATGCCTATCAGGAAAACATTAGTCATCAGTCTTATCACGATTATTTTGACGACGATGCTCATCTATGATTTTTTTAACCTCATAAGCCCGGGGTATGCCATCAATTTGAATTTCGGCATCGGCACTGCCCGCACTGGCGACTTCTATATGGCCTGTACCCATAATCCGTTGCAAAAAACGCTGATTGATCTGTACACTCCGAATGTCTGACAGAAAAACTTCACGTATATTCTTAGAAAGGATACCACTTTTCAATGTAACCCTTTCATTTGTGACCATCAGCCTCGTATTGATCACTTCCAGCCACCAAAAAAACAAAATCATAAATCCAATAAAACCCAGAACAGCAGCCAGGATAGACAAAGCAAACCAAGGCGATTTGTTGCTCCCCTGATCAATAAGCGCATAAATCAATCCAATAACCCCACCTACTGTCGCAATAACAGAGAAAATAAACAAAAACGGTCTGTTACGAAACATAGAAGGCGTGGAGTCGTATAATTTATCTTCTTCATCCACTTTGTTATCCACTTTGTTATCCACTTTGTTATCCACTTTGTTATCCACTTTGTTATCCACTTTGTTATCTCCTGATTATCAAATCAGCTTGATAGGACTCAATTTGCGAGTCATTAATTAATGGGTCATCAAAATCATGACTATTATAGTATTTCATAAGCTTTTCGCAAGTTTTTTTAAACAGAAATGAACTATTGACAAGCTACTCGTTGTTCAATCTTATGAATTTGATTGATATTTTTATAAACTGATCTTGAACACGCTTGAAAAAGCGTGCTCGTAAAATGAAGGATCCCAAGTAAAGATTATCCACTAAGTACTGAAGCACAAATAAACCGGTATTTTAGGACAAAGGGCTTGCGCGTGGGATTGCCCAGACATAAGGCTCGTAGGGGCAATCCCACGCGCGAGCCCCTGGTTGCTTCTATTAAAATACCTCAAAATTTAGGGTTCAGTACTTATCGCAGCTAGATTGAGCAAAATGTTTAATTGATCTCACCACATTAAGCATCTCCCCATCCGTTGGTATTTTCTGCCCTACCAAATACGCATACAAATCCGTATTAGGCCTTTCGAGCAACGCCTTAAACGCTTGACGCTCACTGACTGGTGCTTGATCATACCGAAATTCAAGATAGCCTGCCAATAAAACATCTAATTCCTTCATACCGCGACGACTACGCCATTTGAGTTGAGATAATTCGTTCATGGTAGACTGAGAGTGATAAAGGGGTTGTGCGTGGGATTGTCCCTAAAATAACCTATTATATGCAGGGAAAATACAACGCGCAAGCCCATAAAACCCATTTTCACCTTTTTGGCACTACGAACCGTATAGACTGGAAAAAAGATTGATTTCAAAAAAATGAAAGTTATGGGCAACCCTACGGATTGCCACTATCATATTAGATGTAAGGGTAATGCATTGTGGTTGCCCTTCTACATCAAACAAAGCCATTAACAATAAAACGTTGACATGCGTATTCTTAATATTAATGAAAAGCCTCTATTTCAAATTCCCGCTGTCACTGTGGCGGCAGGTGCATATGCTAGCACTTGATTTCTTACTCAAACCTAATCAAAGTTACTTATTTAAGTGCCGTTTTAGACTAATCTATTTTAATACTTGACTTTTGAAATTATATCAAATATTATTAATAATGTCATCTGTTTGGATGACACCATGACGGTGTCATGGATATGAGGGGCTCTGCAAATCAGAGGTTGCAAATTCGCATCAAGATTAGGTTAATCTGGGTGTGAATTTTATTAGGCCTTGAGTCTAGGGACTTTTGACGAGCATCCCCCATTAAGTCGCTTGGATACAAGTGGCCGTTCGGATGAGACAGAACAGAAAGGACTCCAGTTGCAACTTGGTTTTTGAGTTATCAACGGAGAGCGAATTATCAGGGATAAATGATCATGGATGAGTAAGAAAAAAGAAGCTGAAGTCATCAACTTAGATCATCTTAGCATAGCCGGTATTAGCGGTATTTTAGGTCAACCAGAGAAAGCCTGGCGACATAGCCTCAAAGAGTGGACACAAATGAGTCAAAAAGTGTTGGCCAAGGCCCCTAATATATTAGTACTCCATGAGGGCCCTGACATACCGAATACCCGTCTAGGCGGCAATCGAAAAATACGACAGACATTAAGCACTGTAAAAACTCAACTTCTCGTCATTTGTGGACATACTTACTGGAAACAACCTCTTGTTTCATTTTCTGACAATATTCAAGTCCTTAATCTTGACTCTCGTGTGGTATTATTAACACAGAAGGGGGTTCAACAGTTAGACGAATGAATCCGTATTCGCTCCTTTCATCCATGATAAGGCATATCCAAAAATTATCCCTGTCGTTTGTAGGGTGGGCATTAGGTTTTTAAAGCCCACCATTCCCCTATTAAAGATTAATGGCCAGACTTTACCACAATCTCTTCCCTTAAAACCTAACAATTTATAGCAGCTAATAATTCCCAATTCAAAAACTTGCATAATTGAGATTATTTTCTATATTTATTATATCTATAACCAATTAGATATCTGAACATTTTTTGCTAAGGCGAATTTTCCTCCAACGGTGTCCCCCATTTTTTGGCCCCCGCGTCGCTCTAAAATTTTGAATCGCCCTCATGGCATTTTTTAAATTTAAAAAACCTTTAAATAACAATACCTTCAATATTTAAGCAATATCTATTCCGATCTCTATTGATCTATAACCCTATTTAGTCTTGATACGACTGTTTTTCAACCTTCAAAAATCGTTTACGATTCATTAATTCACTCCACAAAAGCTTGTCACAAAAATCTTGACTCTGTGAAAATCAGCCAATCATTTTGATAACTGATAATTGGAGTATTGATAATTGACAGACTGGCATGATTCTATCTGTAAATAATAGGAGAAGAATATGTTAAACATAACCTCCCTTTTTAAAACGGGCCCTCTCAAAGGCACCTTGTTTCCTAGCCTACTGAATCAGTCTCAAAACGGGCTTCTGCTCCATCTCATCACCAGACATTTGGGGCAAAAGCGGGTAGCAACCGTTTTACTCAGTTTGATACTCATTTGTGTATTCGCTGCTAGCAGTCAAAGCCTCTATGCCGCCTCCTTGACTGTCAATACCGTGATTTTATCTGATGACAGTGTTGCTGATAGCGATTATCTACTCAACTTCAGCACTTTCACCACTGATCATAGCGTTCGCTATTGTGTTGGAACGTATATTAGTAGTGATTTCTATTTGACTTTTACCCTCAGCAACGGCGCGGTATGGGAAAACGCACAGTTTTCTGCATCACTCTCTATCGAAGGCAGTACCGTTACTCATGCCATGGTTGAAGGCGGTTCTAGTGGTGAGAACTTTGTCAAGTTTTTGATACACGGTAGCAAGGAGTCTATTTCATCGGGCACTTGCTTTGTTATTGGGAAAAACACTGATATTGTCATGCGTATTCCGAAAGACACACCATCTGGTACCCCATTTCAAATTCAAGTCGAAACCCACCTAGCCAATGAGCCGAGTATGATTATTGAACCCAGCGAGACTGCTGACTGGGTAGCAATACAAGCTGACATTGACTGTGAAACGGTGACGGCCATACCACAAAATGAATGTGACACCTTGGTTGAAATCTATAACGCAACGAATGGGCCTGATTGGACGGATCGCGTTACTAATAACTGGAATATAACAAACAACCCTTGTACTTGGACTGGCATCACTTGTACTGATGAACATGTCACGCGCATCACGCGAAAGCAGCAAAACTTAGTCGGTACGCTCCCCAAGTTGAGTGCTTTCACCAAGTTGCAGATTTTCGATTTGGCTAACAATCAAGTGAGCGGTTCTATCCCATCAGATTTAAACGCTTTAACTCAGTTGCAGGAATTCAATCTGTGGGGCAATGAATTGACAGGCCCTATTCCTGATTTAAGCGATTTAACTCAGTTACAAAAAATGAAACTAGGCGGCGGTAATCAACTGAGCGGCCCGATACCTGATTTAAGTACCTTGAGCAATTTGTCGGATATCGGTTTAAGCGGCAATCAATTGACTGGCAATATCCCCAAATTAAGTACACTAACGCAATTAAAAATACTGTATTTGGGCAAAAATCAATTGACAGGCTCAATCCCAGATTTGAGTGCCTTGACACAATTAGAAATCCTCCACTTACAAAACAATACACTCAGTGGCACGATTCCTGACTTTAAAAACCTGACTCAATTGCAAGAACTTTACTTGCAAAATAACCAACTTCGTTCTGAAATACCCGCTTCGTTAATCAATTTGACTCAATTAAAGGCCTCTGAAGGATTAGACTTAAGCTATAACGCATTAACGGCTACCGATGCCGCCTTACTGTCTTTTCTCAAGACGAAAAACCCTGATTGGGCTGAAACGCAAACCATTGCACCTACCCTGACAGAGGCAAAAGTACGCTCTTCAACTGAAATTCAAATTTTGTGGGAACCTATTCCCTACACTGACGACATTGGCTATTACCAAGTCAAATATGCCACTCAATTTAGCGGCCCCTACGATAAAAGCAAAACAACCACAAAAAATAAAAAGGCTAATTCTGACGTGGTGACTGATTTATCACCTAACACGACTTACTACTTTAGAGTGGAAACTTACACACAGGCACATAGTGATCAGAAAAACGATTTAACCAGTGTCTTAAGTGAGGCAGTCTCTGCCCAGACACGCGCAGCGCCTGGCCCAGAAATTGAAGTACTGGATGACAATGCCAAGCAAATTGTCAACGGCACTATCGTTGACTTTGGGAGTACAGTGCAAGGCACTGATCTGATTAAAACATTCGTCGTTAAAAATAGCGGTGAAAGTGAACTCACCCTCTCGCAACTTATCGTCAATGGAAAAGGCTTTAGTCAGACACAGCCTCTGGATGTGACTACCCTTCAGCCAGGAGAATCAACAACTTTTGAGGTTCGCTTAGAAGCCAACACAGTTGACAGTTTCAATGGAGAAGTTTTACTGAATAACACGGATAGCGATGAAAATCCCTTTAAATTTGATATCAAGGGAACAGTCATGCCACTATCTAATGAGGGTAACTGCGAAAAGCAAAAAGAGATTCAAAAGTCAGAATGTGATGCCTTAGTCAGTCTTTATCAGAAAACGAATGGGCCCAATTGGGCTGATAGCCCTGATAATCAATGGAATGACTGGAAAGCATCGAATGCACCCTGCAATTGGAAAGGGATCAGCTGTACTAATGGGCGCGTGACATCACTTGATAGAGCGAATAGCAAGCTTTCAGGCACACTGCCTGATCTCAGTGCCTTAAACCGTTTGCTGACACTCAACCTGAATAACAACAAACTGACGGGCTCAATACCTGATTTATTAAACAAACTGATTCGTTTAGAAACACTGGATTTGGGAAGTAACCGATTGACGGGGGAAATCCCAGATTTAACCGCTCTCAATAATTTAAAGAAATTAAGGTTAGGTAAAAACCAATTGAGCGGCAGCATTCCAGAAAATTTAAGCAATTTGGCGGGTTTAAATACGCTCCATCTCGACAATAATCAACTGAGCGATAATATCCCCCCTTCTTTAGTTCAATTGACTCAATTGCAGGATCAAGAAGGCTTAGATTTAAGCTACAATAAACTAACTGCATTTGATTCTAAACTGATCAGCTTTCTTAATACTAAAAATAAAGGCTGGAACAAAACCCAAACCATACCACCTTTTGTGATCGAGCCAATCGTCTTATCCGATACCGAAGTTCATATCCGTTGGGCATCGATTATCTACCAAGCCGATGGTGGTTATTATCAAGTCAAGTATACGACTGAATCCAGTGACGAGTACATCATAGAAAAAACGGCTGATAAAAAAGCAACCAGCCATGTTGTCAAAAACTTATTACCCAATACCACTTACATTTTTGTGGTTGAAACGTATACGCCGGCACATTCTCAGCAGCAAAATGCCTTAACCAGTAAGCCGAGTAAGGAACTGAAAGCCACAACAACGCAACAACTCGGCCCACTATATGCCTCCACACCTCAGCCCAATACCTTACTTGATATGGGTAATAGCGAACTGGGTACACCCTCTACCACGACTACCACCATCATCGTGTTGAATCAAGGCGATAAACCGCTTGATGTGAGCGAAAGCCGGATCAATGGCACGCAAGCGAATGATTTTCGCATCAAAAGCGGCGCGGCTCCATTTTCACTGTCTGCTAGCAACACCGAACAGACACTCGTGCTAGAATGTACACCAAGTCAAGTGGGGGTGCGAACGGCCATCCTAACCCTTGAGACGAATGATCCAAATCAATCAACCGTCAGTTATCCTTTAACGTGTCGAACTCCAAGTCAAGTAACCGGAAAACCCACTTATGATTCGGTTCCCGAACCGAATAATATCTTAATGATGGGCAGTGATGAATTAGGTAATCCCATTTCTAGCCATATAACCGTATTCGAAATCGGCACAGCAACGCTTGACGTGACAGCAAGCAGCTTAACGGGGCCCCATGCCAGTGATTTTAGCATTGTCGCAGGAAACGCGCCGTTTTCAATACCCGATAATGACGCGCCCCATACGCTTTTTCTGCACTGTCTTCCTAGCGAAATAGGCGAGCGCACTGCGGATTTAACCCTCACCGCGAATGATCCCGAACTGATTACAGTCAAATACCGTTTAAAGTGCGAAGGTATCGGGCCAATTTATGAATCTCAGCCTGAACCAGGCAGTATCTTAAGCTTGGGCAGTGATGATAGCACGCTCAGCACAGTTATAACCGTCTCAAACCGCGGCAATGACACCCTTGAAGTGCTTGAAAGCCAGATTAGCGGTAATGATGAAAGTGATTTTAGCATTAGTCGTGGCGCGGCCCCTTTTTCAATACTGCAAGGCGGCGAACCTCACACACTGAATATACAGTGTTTTAGCAATCAAAGCGATGAGCGCACTGCCATTTTAACCCTCACCACCACTGATCAAAATCAGCTCATAGTAACCTATCCCTTGACTTGCTTTGGAAAAGGTATGGGCCCCGTTTATGCGTCTGAACCTGAACCAAATAGCAGCTTAATACTAGGCACAGCGAGAGTGGATAGGGCTATCACAACTGATCTGAACATTTCAGAAACGGGAGATGAAACCCTTGAGCTTTCTAACAGCCAAATCAGCGGCCCACATCAGGATGAGTTTAGGCTCTTGAATGGCAATGAAATCGTGAGCGAAAATGATCAATTTTCAATACATGATGGGGATTCAAGTCTTACTTTAACAATAAAATGTACTCCCCGTGAAAAAGCGGAACGCACAGCCACATTAACCCTGACGACGAATGATCCCAATCAAAGCACCGTGACTTATCCTTTGAGTTGCTTAGGCACAGGTGTCGGGCCCGTTTATGCTTCAGAGCCTGAACCCAATACCCCCTTAACGATAGGCGCGGCCATCGTGAACACTGCTATCATGACTGAACTCATCATTTCAGAAGCTGGAGATGAAACCCTTGTGGTTTCGGATGCTCAAATCAGCGGCCAGCATCAAGATGACTTTAGTCTCTTGAGCTTCAATGAAACGGTGAACGAAAATGAGTTGTTATCCCTACCTGATGGGGCTTCAAGCCAAACTTTGACAGTGCGCTGCACACCAAGTGATATAGGTGATCGTACCGCAACGCTCAGCTTCAGCACGAATGATCCCAATCAAGCCAAGGTGAACTATCCCTTAACGTGCCAAGGCTTGGTTGACGAGGCCCGATTTACGGGAGAAATTCGCACCCAATTTGAAGCAATCGGCAACAATCTGACGATTGATTCCCCAGAAAAAATAAAGCTAATTGGACGCATAGAGCCCGCTAAGCAACATATAGGGCAACGGGCTAATCTGTTTTTCAGATACCAATGGACACCGCAAAATGGCGGAACCACACTGAATATCGAAGTGACACTTGCCGAACAAGAGCCCTTAGAAGAACAAATCGAAATCACATTATTTGAAGGTTGGTTAATCGGTTTAACGGGCTTTTTTAAGATCGAATTAGGTTACGAACTGCCGAATGACGAATTACATTTTGATGAGATCGCAACACTGACAATACGCCCCAACACAGAACCAACCGATCTCATATTGGATGGCAATACCGTTCAAGAAAACAGTCCGTCAAAAACACTGATCGGTACCTTCACCACCCTCGATGCGGATAAAGGCGATTGGTTCGTCTATGGCTTAATTGAAAATCCCAACAAATACTTTAAAATCAAAGGCAACGAACTACTCGTCTCTAAAAGACTAGACTTTGAAACCGCTTCAGAATATCCCATAACCGTGCGTAGTGTAGACAGTAACGGCAGTTATCAAGAGAAAAGCTTTATCATTCGCGTCACCAAAGCTCAAGCCAATCCAGTCGATATTCACTTAACAGAAGAGTCGGTGTTAGAAAATACGCCAGGCAACACAATTATCGGTCGTTTTTGGACAGAAGATGCCGAACAGGGGAATTATGATTATGAATTGCTAGAAGATGCCGAAGGCTACTTCATGCTAGACGCAGTTGAAAATGACATACTGCGCCTCGCACCAGGAAAGCCATTGGATTTTGAAACCCAAGATCATCATCAGATCACAGTGCGTAGCACAGAACGTCAACTGGGTGCCGATATCGAAAAAACCTTCACCATCAAACTGATTAATGTCGCCGATGTGATTGTGCAGGGTGAAATACGCGATATCCTAACCGATAGCCTCATTGAATCGCCTATCAGCGCCACAGAAGCTGTCAAATTCAACGTACTACTGATTCCCGATAAAGCCCATCATGGGCTAGACGCGGATATCATTTGCATGGCACTGTCTCTCGTCAATCAGGAAACCGCAGCAATATACGTGCTAGAAGGCGAACAATGGCAAGAATGGAATCAGAGTATCGCACTACCTGCTGTCATGCGTGTCACGTTGCAAGACAGTCATAACCTGGCACTCTGGCAAGGACAATTCACACCAAAAGAAGGTCAATTAAACCTTTATGTAGGCTATCGCTTAGAGACAGGAGAATTGGTTTATTCTCCAGAAGGATTTGAAATCACGTTTGAGGAATGACTATACCTAAATTACCTAAACCCAGCGTTTTTTCAATACAATATCTTCACCAAATTATATCAATTTGATATGGTTTATATATTGCCTGTAGAGACGCGAGCATCGCGTCTCTACAGTATAACGATGAAGGTGGCAACCTAGGAAACAAAGGGAGAAAAAAATCATGGCGATAAACAATATCCATCCTTGGATATGGCTTGGTTTTGATGAAATCTATGTACGTTGGCCAGGGCAAACCTTATGGGAAAGCTTATCTGAAGAGGGACTCCCTTGGGCTGCGCGTATTAGCCTTTCAGGTGGAGAAGAATTTTTGCGTCGTCCAGGACAAAAACTGGGCCTAAATGACTCTGAAGCGGCTAGGCAATTAGATCAATTGATTTTAAAACAACTTCTTGAAAAAGTAGGCCAATCCGCGATTATTTTTGCCCCGCCTCGACAGGCCCAAGGTTTACAAAAGGCCGCTCAAAAATTGACTAACCCACCTCACGCTATCCTCTTAGACAGCTATTTAATGGTTAACCAAAAAACGGTTTCATTTCGTAAACAGCGTCGTCACCTTGAAACCGATATTTACTTATTTGATTGGACAAAAACCAATCAAGGCATTATCCGGCAATTTATCAAAAACCAACATTTATATTATGAGACACCCCTATTCCCGGTTTTGATGACGGTATCAGCGTATACAGAAGGCCGTGTTGAAATTTTAAGTCATTATCAAGGTGATAAAAGTATGAGCAGCGCGACAGCAACTTTACATCACTCGCAACAAGCTTACAAAGGGGCACGTCCCATTGGATTAGGCCTCGTTTGGGCATGGGGTTTTGGTGTCAACATGTGGCAATGGGCCTTAAAACCGATGGCTTTACCAAGTGATCAAACTTGGCATTTTGAATGTCTTTCATCGCTGAAGTGTCGAATCAGCACTGAAAATGGAAAACACGCAAAGGAATGGCCGCTGTTAGCGCCCGTGATGAAGAAATTTTTTTCTCGCAAAGGAAATGAAGACTGAGTGAGATTCAACAGGTGGAAAATGCTCAGGGCACTTATAAGAATCAACGCAAGCGGTGGGGTGATGAGGGTAGGAAGTTGTCGAAACGTGATGAATCGGATTTTACTGATAGCCAATAGGTATCGGCTATCTTGTTGAACTCGTTATGGTTTATTGATAGGTTTTGGGTTAGCGTTTTCTAACATTTTCACTCAAATAATCCGTTTTGTTTGGAAGCTTTGCCAATGGTGGCCGCACTCTTGAAAGTGATATTATCTTTAGGCAAGTTTAACGGTTTACCCGCGAAAAATTCGGCTAAAGTCATTATTTGAATTTTGGGGTATTTATAACCATAAGCCACTTCAAATTGTCCTAATTGCGTCGCACTGAGCAACATGGGTTTGGTTGCTTTGTAACGGGTTAAAAGTACACCCAAATCGTATTGATGCTTGGCAATCGCACCGAATAAGGCATCAATATCTTTAGCTTGAACTTTACCGCCTTTGACTTGAAAGCCTACCTTCACCGCTTTATCTACTTTTGGGATTGAATACTGGCCAATACCATCAATACCTTTATCCGCACCTTTTTTGCCATAAGTCGTTGCAAAAACTTCTAATTCGGTTAGCCACCAATCCTCAAAAGCAAACGGGTTTTGTTCCCATAATTTAATAGCACTGGGTTCGTCAGTTGGTGTACCTCTTACTTCAAACGGGCTTAAATCGTTTCCGTAAGTATCTTGTAAACGGCGTTTGATTAGGGATACAGCAAAAGGCGCTATATCAATGCCTATCCATTGGCGGTTTAAACTTTCGGCAGTGTCAATAGTTGTACCACAACCACAAAAAGCATCAAGTATAATATCGCCTTCGTTTGAACTGGCTTTGATAATGCGTTCAAGTAGAGCTTTTGGTTTTTGAGTGGGATAGCCTAGACGTTCTTTGGCTACGGGAGCAATTATAGGAATTGTCCATACATCATCTATAGGAACTCCTTCGGATGATTTTTCTTGACTAATTGAAGGTATTCGTTTTCCATTTTCGTTATGTCTTGCAACAATTTTTTTATTTTTCCATCTTTTTTGAGTAGATTCTGTTCTCTCACCATAGATTACATTAAAAGTTCTATTTTTTTCATCTCCTTTTTGATAGAACAAAATTATATCGTGCATTCGTTGGAATGCTTTTTGTTTTATAGGCCATCTTTTGTAATGCCAAGTAATTTCATTTCTAAAGTTCTTAACTCCAAACACCGTATCACAAACCGTTTTCAAATAATGACTAGCCGTTGGATCACAATGCAAGTAAAAACTCCCGGTTGGTTTCAAAACCTTATGCAGTTCAATAATCCTTAATGTCATCATCACCAAATAAGGGAATACTTGTGGGGCTATGTGTTGATAGGCATTGAGCAAGTCAAGTAATTTGTCATGGTGTATCGTGTCCAGTTCAGTCAATGAATCCCCCACGCTATGCAATGACCAAGTATCTTCAAAAGCCACTCGTTGCGTTTGAATTTCCTTATCATCAAAGAAGACATTGTAATTACGTTTAGAATTAAAGGGGGGATCAATGTAGATTAAATCCACAGATTCTGGTTTGATTTCCAGTTCATTCCTAAGAATGTCTAAGCAGTCGCCTAAATAAAGTTTGTTCATCGTACTATTATGAGACGATTATGTCGTTATTCAATAAAACACAAAAACGAAAAGCATGATATGTTGAGGATTACCCAATATCAATAACTCTTTTCAAAAAGGGCAAGGAGTGCAAAATTTATTTTGCAATGGATTTTGCAATGGCCCAATTGAAGTGTACCATTGTACTCAACCGAAATTGAGAAAGGTTTTGGACCAGCATTTTCTAACATTTTCACTCAAATAACCCGTTTTGTTTGGAAGCTTTACCGATGGTAGCCGCACTTTTGAAAGTGATATTATCTTTAGGCAAGTTTAACTGTTTACCCGCGAAAAATTCGGCTAAAGTCATTATTTGAATTTTGGGGTATTTGTAACCATAAGCAGCTTCAAATTGCCCTAATTGCGTCGCATTTAGCAACATGGGTTTGGTTGCTTTGTAACGGGTTAAAAGTACACCCAAATCGTATTTATGCTTGGCAATCGCACCGAATAAGGCATCAATATCTTTAGCTTGAACTTTACCGCCTTTGACTTGAAAGCCTACCTTCACCGCTTTATCTACTTTTGGGATTGAATACTGGCCGATACCATCAATGCCTTTATCCGCACCTTTTTTGCCATAAGTCGTTGCAAAGACTTCTAATTCGGTTAGCCACCAATCCTCAAAAGCAAACGGGTTTTGTTCCCATAATTTAATAGCACTGGGTTCGTCAGTCGGTGTACCTCTTACTTCAAACGGGCTTAAATCGTTTCCGTAAGTATCTTGTAAACGGCGTTTGATTAGGGATACAGCAAAAGGCGCTATATCAATGCCTATCCATTGGCGGTTTAAACTTTCGGCAGTGTCAATCGTTGTACCACAACCACAAAAAGCATCAAGTATAATATCGCCTTCGTTTGAACTGGCTTTTATTATTCTTTCTAATAAAGCTTTAGGCTTTTGGGTTGGGTAGCCTAGTCTTTCTTTAGCTTGTCCAGCAATGACGGGTATATTCCAATAATCACACATAGGAACACCGGGAGAAAGTTCTGCTGTTGCTCTTATTTTTTTCTTTCCATGTTCATCAATGGTTGTAACAATTTTTTTACCGCCTTTAATTCTTTTTTTTGTTTGTTCTGTAAAATCATCATAAAGTTGATTCCATATGACTATATCCGATTTACCATATCTAAAAATAATATCATGCATTCGTTGAAAATTGTCTTGTTTTGATGGCCATCTTTTATAACACCAACTCACTTCATTCCTAAAATTCTTAACCCCAAACACCGCATCACAAACCGTTTTCAAATAATGACTAGCCGTAGGATCACAATGCAAGTAAAAACTCCCGGTTGGTTTCAAAACCTTATGCAGTTCAATAATCCTTAATGTCATCATCACCAAATAAGGAAATACTTGTGGGGCTATGTTTTGATAGGCATTGAGCAAGTCAAGTAATTTGTCATGGTGTATCGTGTCCAGTTCAGTCAAAGAATCCCCCACGCTATGCAATGACCAAGTATCTTCAAAAGCCACTCGTTGCGTTTGAATTTCCTTATCATCAAAGAAGACATTGTAATTACGTTTAGAATTAAAGGGCGGATCAATGTAAATTAAATCCACAGATTCTGGTTTGATTTCCAGTTCATTCCTAAGAATGTCTAAGCAGTCGCCTAAGTAAAGTTTGTTCATTGTACTATTATGAGACGATTATGTCGTTATTCAATAAAACACAAAAACGAAAAGCATGATATGTTGAGGATATGCGAATGTCAATAACTCTTTTCAAAAAGGGCAAGCACTTGCTCGGCCTTTTCCATCTATTTCAAACGGCACTTCATTCACTGAATACCACGGTGTTCAGTGTTCATAAATTAGATGTAGCGATTCTTGAACGCCATCAAGTACCTTTTGGTGGACTTGACATAGTCGCTGAGATTGTGGAGTGATTAATTAAAGGGTTGTGCCATGTTGATATTGATTGAAATATTAGTAAAATCAATAAGTTAATAGTCTTTTGTTGCCCAAAAAAAAGCCCTCGCATCATCACAATGCAAGGGCTTTTTTTATGCCTAAAATTATTCCTGAAAAAAGAGTTGATTTATGACAGTCAGAAATCAGGAGTTTGACAATCTACTAGTTGAAGCGATAAAGGGTGAGACAAGAACCATTGGTAATTACGAGACGGGGCATTGCACCACTATTAAACTTTCAATGAAACCACCAGACACATCATAATAAGTATGTCTGGTAGTACTTGGGAAGATAAGCACGGAGATGACTAGATAACTCTACCTCCGCCTCAATCAGGTTGGCGTGTTAACCCCTATTCAAACCCAATGATATGCCACATTGCTCGATTATAATAATTGGCATCCGCACCTACCATATCCGGACTCTTGAGCCAACCTCCTTCACCCCCTTCACTGGCAGCTTTCGCTCCTGTTGAAAACAAATAGCGATTTGTCTCTTTGTTTTTCAACAGGTAGACATTGCCACGTTTAATCATACGCCACTTGGCGCGTTCATAATAATTGGCATCCGCGCCTACAATAGGCGGACTTTTGAGCCATCCTCCTTCACCCTCTTCACTGACAGCTGGCTTCCCCGTTGAAAAGAGGTAGCGATTCGTCTGTGTGTTTTTGAACAGATAAAAATCCCCTCTTTTAATTAGATACCACTGTGCTCGATTGTAATAATTGGCATCCGCTCCTACAATAGCCGGACTCTTGAGCCAACCTCCCTCACCGCCTTCACTGGCAGCGGCTTCCCCCGTTGAGAATGCGTAACGATTTGTCTCGATATTTTTCAACTTCACCACTGTTGCAGATGCTTCCTCTGCCATAGCAGTCGTCGAGCCAAGCGACAAACATAGAAAGCTTGCTCCAGTCAACAAAGCAAGTGTTTTCTTCCAAGATGGAAAGGTTTTTAAAGGCATACAAAAAACTCCTCTATAAAAAATTAAAGGGATAAGTCTCATGTTTCCCAACGGCTATATCAAACAACTATTGTGCCGTTGCTACTGAAACACGAACAACGAAAAACATGGTATCTTGATAATTACCCAATGTCAACAACTCTTTTCAAAAAGGCCAAGCACTTGATCGGCCTTTTCCATCTATTTAAAACGGCACTTCATCCACTGAATACCACGATGTTCAGTGTTCATAAATGAGATATAGCGATTCTTGAACGCCATCAAGTACCTTTTGCTGGACTTGACACAGTCGCAGAGATTGTGGAGTGATTAATTAAAGGGTTGTGTCATGTTGATATACAGCAGTATTTCTAAAATGTTGGACAAAGTTGCCCATTAATACTAGGTACGAGAAAACTCTTCTCGTTATGAGCGAACTCTTGACGTGCTTGGTTATTGGGCAATTTAGCCAAAGCTGTTATGACAATTTTGTTTCGGCTTAAAGCCATTGGCCAATTCAAATTAGCAATAGGTGACGGTTCGACTTTGGCATCGTTTTTGCTATTCACGCACGCTAAATACATATAAATATAATAATATATTACAGGATTCGTAGGGTGGGTGAGCTTTGCTCAAATGAACTCAATAAAAACCCAGATTTCAGCGACAGCGATCCCACCATCCCCCTATTTAAAACGGCACATCATCGACGGTTTTGTAAAGACAAGATTTATTTTCAGAGCTTAGATGGTGGGCTGCAAAAAGACGCTACCCACCCTACATAGGATAAACCCTTAAACAAATCGAAGTCGTTGCGGGGGTTATGCTTCGCCAGCCTGATCTGCTAATGATAATCCTTCAACAGTGAAAGTCGCCAAAGAATCACTTAAAGGGATAACAACTTCTTTCGTACCAGAAACAGAAACAATGTAGCGGCAACACTTTGTCATCGCCCTTAACCAAAAGTCGTTTCTCTTTATGGGCGACGCTTGAGGGCTTATTATCTTTAACGAAAACAAAATAATGACCGATTTGCACTTCATGTCTCAACTGCAAAGCACGTTTTGAATCATGAAATATCATTTTAAACGGGTATTTCATAGTTTGATACCTTCTGCTTTGCTATTATTTTAGAAGCAACCAGTAGAGACGCGATCGCGAAGCGTCTCTGCATAGCACTAAATCAGATACTATTTTTGGTGCAAAAAATAAACAAGAGACGCGAAGCATCGCGTCTCTACAAAAAACGAGATTTGCTATGCCTCTCTACCCCTTTGCTGTAAAATACCTGTTTATTTGTGCTTCAGTACTTACCAGCGAGATCATCCGTTGTACTAATGGAAAAAGATTACTCTGCTTTCATGCCAGATATTAACCGCAATCGTTCAAAAGCGATTGGTATTTCGCTGACGAGACGTAGGAGTTTATCCAAGGTGGCACTTTGTATCGCTTCACCTTTTTCATACCTCGAAAAGGCTAACGCCTCTTCACCAAATAGGTTCGCAGCCTCCGTTAGTGTCAATTTAAAACCTTCTCGAATATGTTTGATTTCACGACTGATTAGCAAGCCGTGGATTTTTCTTTGTTCATCCAAAATACGTGCTTGATTACTATGTGCTTGGATTGGCGTGACTATCTCTGAGCCACAAGTTGAACAAGTTGAAGATTCATAATCGACAGTTAAGGTTTTTCCTTTATAAAGAGTCTGTTCTGTACAAACATTAGGGATAAGTTGCCCTTCTTCACACATTGGACAAATCAAATTTTGATTTTGCATAGTTCACCTATTTTATTTAATGTCTATTTTGGCAGGTGGAATGAACCAATTATTAGCCATGATGAGGATAATCTCAGTTTGATATACAACGTATCTTGGTATTCTTGGGAGCTGTTTGTACAGGTTGCTATGTAAATATCATAAGTAACCGTTTTATTTTCTTGTGGCATGGTGTACTTTTTTGATTCAATGAACTGAGAAGATTTTAATGAACATAAGCATTCTACAATTTCATCAAAAGAATAGCCAAGATTTATGGCATCAATTTGTGGTCTTTCATTTTTACCTTGGTAAGCAATATTACCCATTTTTGCCGCTTTACAAATTTCTTCAAGAGAATAAGTTGGTGTTTTATTAGACACAGTCAAATTCCTAATGCAATCAAAAAAACAAAAAAAAGCATCAGTACAACGGATTTTAGAAATTAACGGATTAAACCAAACTGTCTTCTAAACCAATCCGTTTGTTTCCTTAATCCGTTGTACTAAATACCGTTGTACTAAAGTTAACGAAATAACCAGACAAAAAACCAAAAAAGCAGGGCGCAGCCCCGCTCTCATCGTTAGACACCCGTTTTTAAGTATTTAATTTAAATGAGATTTGTAGGGGGCAGGCTTTGTATTTTTTTGCCCAAGTTAATCAAAACATTGATATTTGTTATGTTCAAGGCTAACAGATTATCGAACAAACTATAGAGAGTTAATTGACAAATGTATCGCCGTAATTCAAAGAAAAAGTTTTTAGACAAGTTATTCTCTTTAGGAGAAAAATGGGTAACTCATCATAAATATAAAAAACAAACTCATCAATTACGAAAAGCTTTTTTAGATTATGGTTCAGAAACCCCTGATAATCTTGAAACCAGCCAATATATTTATTATGGCAAATGTCAACAAAAGTCAGGGCCCTGTCCAGTTCAAGGATTGATGCTTGAAAGTCATGGAGAATTGATTAGTGATATTCTTCATCAAGCATTTGGTGAATCTGAAGTACCGCAAAAGGTTTTGGAAGTCTATCCCAAGCTGACAAAAGAAGAATGGAATCAGATATTAAGGATTGCTAATATGGTATTGATGGCATTTGAATATGATTCAAGTGACAGATAGCTTAAAAGTTTATAGTAGGCGATTTACCGCCTTAATATCCCAGTCGGTTTTGTAGGGGGCCGGTAACGGGTTTTTCAAAGCCCACCATTCGATCATTGATCATTGTTAGCGAACACTTCGACAATTTTTTGTACTCCACTGATAACACGAGTCATTTTTTCGTAATCAATTTTATCGGGCGTATCTTGTGCCCTGTGGTAATAGGGATAGCGGTAAGGGGCCGTATCAGTAATCATAATAGCAGGATAGTCGTTTTTCCAAAATGAGCCATGATCTGACCAATCTACTCCTGGAATAAAGGCAGGTAAAATTGCGCCTTCTGATGGAATCGTCGCCTTTTTTCTAAAAATATCAATGGCTTGTCGCAATAATTGACTCGAAGAAAAATGACCCACAAATCCAATAAAGTTGCCTTTGTTAGGGTAAAAAAAACGCAACGGCTGTGGATAGTGTTGACTACCGGGTTCATCGCTGAAATAACCAATCGTTTCAAGTGCAATCATGCCGACAATCTGTTCTCCCCTTGCCGCCGATCTTTTGGCGTAAACCAAACTGCCCATCGCCTCCGTTTTAAAAAAAGGGGGATCTTCATTGACAAAGGCAACCAATCTCACTGTCCGTGATAGTGTCAAGCCGTGAAGTAAACGGGCTATTTCCAAAATGGCGGCAACGCCAGAAGCATTATCATTTGCGCCCGGTGAACCACCGATTGAGTCATAATGCGCTCCCACAATAATGATTTCTTCCGGTTTCTCTTTTCCCAATAATTCAATTTCAATATTGGCATCCGTCTCATCCAAGCTTTGGGTAATCCGTTTAGTATCAATATCAGGGTAAAGTTTCGTAAACGGCTGATATTCTTGGAGAGAAACGGAATAACCGTAGGCCTGAAACTGGTTAATAATATAATTTTTTGAGCTGGCAAAGTGATTATTTGAGTGATGGTTTCTACCTTGTAAATCACTCGCCAAAAACCTGACATGAGATTTCACGTTTTGAAAAAGGTCTCTTTCAACGGTGTTAAGTGGCGGAGCCTCACCCTTAAATGAGACATGAGGCATACGAATACTATAAAACCAGAAGCCACCTATTAAGACAAGTATGATAATAAGCGTGATTAACATATCCGTGATAAATGCTTTGAATGTCGGAAAAATTGTCATTTCAGCCTTATTTTATTTATGTCGGGTGGCCAGAGATTGTTGCCCACCCGACATTAATCGTAATCGGTTTGAAAGTGAGGATTTTGATAATGCTCAAACATGCGTTTTATTTGTGCCGCTGTCGTTCGCCCTAATGAGAGTTGTTCTGGTATCTCGTGTTCTGTGAAAAACGCGACTTCTTCCGTTTCTATACTGGTTGTCGCGCTACCCGATAAGAGTTCACACTGAAAAAACAGTTTATAAATATGGTGTGGAGAGGGCGGGTGAGGATTATGTTTGCTACGATCATAAACGGCTAAGAGTTTGAGAACGCGCGTTTTATAACCCGATTCTTCGTATATTTCGCGTACTACCGCCTCGCTGGGAGAATGGCCAAGATCAGCCCAGCCGCCCGGCAATGTCCAGCGGCCATCACTACGTTCTTTGACTAATAACAAGGCATCATCACGAAAAACGACACCACGAACATCAACCTTTGGCGTGGCATAACCGACTTCTTGCGAGAAAATATCACGCAGTTGTGTGAGATTAGCCTGTGCCCCTTCAGCCATGATTTCTAAGGCAATCTCTCGGATGGCCTCATATCTTTCAATATCAAAAGGGTTTTCAGCAAATGTTAACCCATTTTGACCAATCGCCTGTAATCGTTTTGTCCATTGAAGCCATTGTGAATCCATAAATTATAAATCCTCCCATATTACAAAATCAGTGTTCTAGGCAAAAACTTTTGCATCGAAATCATGACAAAAAGCCGAATCAGCGTTCTATTACATTTCTGTAATAAAAATTATTTGATTAATTCGATATGATTTTCAACGGCTTTTGCTAATCCGCCCCTTTTCTCAATTTGCCCTAATGCACAAGTGACATAAGCCTGATACATTTGTCGGGCACAGCGTTCGTGCGGCATACGGCCCTCACCCGTTCCTAAACCGGGACACAAAATACTGATGATTGGGTTAGAAGCGTGTTGATTATGACGCTCTACAGTCTGAAGTACCGCTTTAAAGGCAAGATAAGCATTAACCGTATTTGCGATATTCATCGGTACGCGCATTGTAGGCGCACTGATCAGGTAGGGTATATCAGGGTGATCGGTTTCTACGATAATAGCTTGTCCAACCGGCATTTCGCCATAATAATCTCGTTCAAGTCGTGTCCGCAGTTTTCGTTCAAGCTGCCAGCCAAAATGTTGGCTATATTTTAAATCTAACCCGCCATCCATATAGCCAAAACTATTGGCTGGACTCACAATCGCATCAGCAGTTTCGGTGAGTATATCCCCTTCTGAAATCTCAACCATACCACTAAAGTACTTTTTCCAAGCGTAGTACAGGCCGACATGATAAGCTTTTAATATGATTTTAAGATGTTGCATGTGTGATATTGATGATGAGTACTTTAGATAAACGAATATTGCCCGAATCTATAAGGAGGCATTTATAAAAAAGGGTCATTATCACTCTCCTAAGAGTTGTACTGGCAAGATAAATCTTGAACTCCAATATCGATAAATCTTGAAGGCCCGATTTTCAAACCCAAATTTATTTTGCGATGGCCCAATTGGAGTGATAATTGAGATCACTAAGGCGCTTGAAAGTTGGCAATGGTGTCATAAATGGGTCCAAGTATGGATAGCACTACCCAGCCAAGTAATAGACCTAAAATAACAGTCATCACCGGTTCTATCAAAGTTTGGATTTTGTCAATGGATTCTTTGACTTCGCGATCATAAAAATAGCTGACATTGAGTAGAGCATTATCCAAGTCTCCTGTGGTTTCGCCTACAGTAACCATGCGTAATACTAGCGGTGGAAACAAATGCACACGTTCAAAACTTTCACTAATACTCACCCCTTCGGCAATATGATCACTCACTTGTTGCAAAGCATTTTCAATCACGAGATTGCCTGCCAGTTTTTTGCTCAGACGTAGACTGTCTAAGACGGTGATACCTGAAGCATATAATAGCGCAAAAAAGGTGGCAAAACGTGCCAATATCATTTTTTCTAAAATGGGCCCTATAATCCAAACGCGCAATTTCAAATGATCTACGAATAAATTCAAACGTGGACTGATTTTGAGAGCGGCTTTGAATGCGAAAAAGGCTAAGACGGGGGTTATCAGAATGATATGCCAGTAGGATTTAAACACATTAGAACTCGTAATCAAGATACGGGTATGCAGGGGGAGTTCCCCTTGGGTAACGTTTTCAATAAAAACAACTAATTGGGGAACGAGATAGATCATTAAAAAAAACAGGGCAATAATGATAATGGTTCCCATGAAGGCGGGATACATTAATAGTTTTTTCGTTTTAGCAATCATTTCATCATGCCATTTAAGCGTTTCTGTCAAATGTTTAAATATGACACTTAAACTACCTGTTTTTTCTCCAGTACGAATGAGACTGACAAAAACTTGATCAAAAATTTCTGGAAATTCAGCCAAGGCTTCAGATAAATGCACACCGCCTTCTATATTTTCAATTAAACTGGAAACCACTTCACGAAAGCGTGATTGCGGTAGGGTATCGCGCAAATCGCCTAAACCGTCTAGCAGGGGCACACCGGCACGGCTTAAATTTTCCATGTGAAAGCAAAAAGTAATCAATTCTTGGCGCGTGACTTTACCTACTCGAATATGATGCGATTTTTGAGTATGGCAATGGATCAGATCCAATCCCATACGTTCTAAACGCACTTCTAAATCACTCGTATTATTTGCCGTAATTTTACCTTGAACAATCACACCTTTATTGTCCATGGCTTTATAAAAAAATTGCTGAGACATGTTTTCAGTTATCAGTTGATGATCCGGTTTTCCGATTCTGCTATATAACTACAAGGATTGTTTATAATAAAGGATAAGTATTTGGCATTTGATGAACTCATCAGTCTCAATCTCATTTATTTTTTGAAAAAACTTTTTTTTATACTGTCCACCATTTAGCTTCGCTGACCTTCGGTTCACGCAAAAGTTTTTGCGCGCAAAAACGGTATTTAGCGAAGCTAAATGTGAAATATAATTTGCGTTTTTGCTGTTAGTCACCACCACCTGACTTGAGCTTTAAGACAACTGCTGCAACAGCGCAATTTATGACAATGCTAAGTATAATTACGCTTGGTACAATCTAATCCTTTATTATAAATAATCCTTGTAGTTATATACGCTTGGTACAATCTAATCCTTTATTATAAATAATCCTTGTAGTTATATACGCTTGGTACAATCTAATCCTTTATTATAAATAATCCTTGTAGTTATATACGCTTGGTACAATCTAATCCTTTATTATAAATAATCCTTGTAGTTATATA
>Ga0190315_1000251_pt1 | contig 32134 bp, 20 predicted proteins | sample 48701101_MG_FD_161673 | JGI IMG/M metagenome (GOLD analysis project Ga0190315, IMG submission 161673) | Hydrothermal vent sediment bacterial communities from Southern Trench, Guaymas Basin, Mexico - 4870-11-0-1_MG | ecosystem: Environmental > Aquatic > Marine > Hydrothermal vents > Sediment ...
AGGGCAACCATAAAGGATTGCCCCTACATTACATAACGGTTTGTAGGGGCAATCCCTTGTGGTTGCCCTTAACTTAATGGCATTGAGGGTGGTGCCTGGGGCGGTGCCCCAGGCTTTATTAATGTCGCCCCGTTGGGGCTTGCGGGGAATTTGTTCCCTTCTTGAGTGTATATATATAAATAGACGGACAAGTGGCCCATTTTTAACAGGGATTGTATATAATAAAGGATTTTGGAATTGTGCCTAAATTCACGTCAGTCAATTTTTTCTTCGTCCTTATTTTATATAGACGGACATTTGGCCCGTTTTTGCCAATCTTTTTTAGCCGATTATTTGGGCCGTTATAACTACAAGGATTGTATATAATAAGAGATTTTTAGAAACGAGCATCAAATCACGTCAGTCAATCTTCGTCCTTATTTTATATAGACGGACATTTGGCCCGTTTTTGCCAAACTATTTTTTGGCCGACGATTTGGGCCGTCTTAAAAGGCGGATAGCGTGGCGCGTTTTTACCTAAACCCAAACTAAAGTTTGGACTCCGGATCATCTGGATAAGCGGAGTACAGCGAATTGCGCGGATAAGCGAATGAAATGATAGTACAACGGATGACGTGGATAAGCGGATTAGTTTCGTTCATTCGCGTAATGAGTTGTACTCAGAGAGCCAAGCAATTCGTTTATCCGCGTAATTCGCTGTACTCAGTTCATTCGCGTAATGAGTTGTACTCAGAGAGCCAAGCAATTCGTTTATCCGCGTAATTCGCTGTACTTAGTCCAAGATAAATCTTGGACTCCTGTACTACCCGAAATGGGGGCCATTCATCGAATTAGTATCTATCAATTCGATAACCTGGCCCACTTTTTACAAGGATTGTATATAATAAGGGATTTTGTTAGAAACGAGCATTAAGTCATCGAATTAGTATCTATCAATTCGATAACTTGGCCCACTCATTGTAACCGCGTGCAGTATAGCTAAATACCCTCCCTCGAAGGGAGGGTATCCATTAACGATGCCAAGTTACTTGGTACAAGCGGCAACCGGCAGCGCAATACCTTCTACGTCGTTGTACTCATTGGTAGAAATCGCGTCACCCAGTTCGCAGGTTTGAGGGTTAAAGGCAAAAATTTCTCCCCCATGTATGCTTATCAAAAAGAGTTCCGCCGATATCCCTTTTATCGCTTCTGTTTCACCGGGCAGATTGTTGCAAGCGATTTCTAGTGCGCCTGTGCTGGTATCGTAATACCAAAGTTCGGTATTAACGGCGCCGTAAAAGGTGGGGCTACCCTCTTCGAGTAGGGTTAGGCCTTCTATAGGCAACTCAGAAGCGAACACTAAATTACCCTTGCCAGTCGTAATGTCAATGGTAATGAGGCCGTCGCCTTTTGCCCATGCCCAGAGTGTGCCGTCTTGGCTAAAGGTGAGATCACCGATTTCTTCAAAGCCCGTGCTACCCACAGGGTAAAGTTCACCCGTTTGTCCATCGATTTGATAGAGGTGTCCGTTGAGATTACCATCGGCTATGTCATTGCCCGACGCGGCGTAAATCATGTCGGTTTTGGGGTGAATGGCAAGGGCTTCAATGTCGTGTCTCTTGTAAGTTGCCACCCGACACCGCTTGAAACTTGAGGGTGTTTCAAACGTGCGTGCTGAACAACGTTGCACCGTTAATGCTTTGCCAAGGCTGCAGGTGAGTACAGCGAATTACGCGGATAAGCGAATTTTGTCCAAGATTTATCGATGACTCCTGTGTTCGTCGGGTGGATTAAGCGTTAGTTGTTTCCACTCCGTGATGTCAAAGGGTGGAAAATATTTCACTCATCGGAACTATGGATCCAGTTTGATTTTTAAGAATTTTGAGTTACCCCAATACCCCGGCGGGCACCACGGTTGCGTCGGTGGAAGAGCACCCCATGAAAGAGCCGCTCGTGCCCAGAGTGTTTGCCCATTAACTAATGCCTTGTGCAGTTTAGGGTTCGCCTGTATAACCACACCGTAGTGGTATGGTGGTGGATACATTGCGAAAGAAGGCTTATCGTGAACATGCACTGCTGAAGTATTCACAGTTTCCCAGCCATTAGGGTATAAGACACAAAACTTTACCCATTCAAACGAGCCATTGTTTGCTGGATAGGGAGGAGTACCTCCGTAACCAGACTGTTGTTTGAGTTTGATCACGCACATCAGTTCTCGACGTTGTGGGTGATAGCCGCAACCCGTTAGTTCTTCAAACCTAGTGTTTCCCCACCATGGCATTTTTTTGGTGACATCTTGTACTGGTTCCCCATCTTCATTAAAGATTGGAGGTTCGACAGGTGATAGACAATCGGCATAGGCCTTAGAAATCTGCTCTGGTTCAATACCCGCCTGTAGTGCATTTGCAACTTCTTCCCTAGAGGTGACACTTTTGCAGATGTCGGTTGGCGCGGATTCAACAGATTCAGTCTCTTTAAAGGTGTCTTCAACATCTGTTGGCACATCAGTAGGACTCGCAACGGGTAGAGGAGAATCAGTATTCTCAACTGAATTGTCAATATTACTAGAAACATTCTGTTTATTTTCTAGTGTAATTGTTTTCCCTTTAGTAAGACCAATTCTAACTTCGTCATAAGGGGAATCAATGTCAAAGGTGTACATTCCCGCCATAGTACCTGAAGGCGTGTATGTTGTTTGTTCCCAACCTGGGAAATTCAGGTTTGTGATATAAATAGTCGGATTAGTTGTCTCATCGAATTCAAATGTGAAATGACCATTTGATTCGGTTATGATTGATTCTTCAGGGGCATCATCTGCTTGAATCGTGAGTGGGTAGCCTCCTACTTTTGACTCTGCGGTATCAAAACTCTTATTAGTAGGCGTGGTATCTTTAAATACGAAACCACTAAGAGTGGCAGCACTCGCCGGCACTGCACTACCCGTAAGCAATGCTAATGTGATTACCCGTGCCAGCGTTTTATTCCGCCGTCGCGTCTTGGATATTGTCCCTTGTCCAAGATAAATCTTGGACTCCGGATCATGTTTGTTGAAGTTTAACTTCATGAGTGACAATCCTCCATTTTGGGAGATTAATAATAAATAAGTTGTTTATTATTAAACTGAATCTGCAACTTATCCGAGTTGTTACCGGATTGGCATGTCCGGTAACGTTTCCTCAATGACGTTGCTCAACTCCGTCAAGTTTTACCGTGTGCTGAACAACGTTGCACCGTCAATGCTTTGCCAGGGCTGTTGGTGCAATTTGATACGAATCATTGGCGAATGTGACCATTACTTTGCGGTGGCTGAGTCTATGAGTTTCAGATGGAGGGTTGTCTCACCACTAAACTCAATATCTTTTATCGCATAATAATAGGTGTTTCCAGAAACCACATTGAAGTCTCTATAAGAATATGAGGCACCATTGATTGAACCATCCACACTCGGAATCGGTTGAGGGGTAATTCTGGTAATCTCTGTGTATTCGCCGTTTTCATCTTTACGAGCACGCATAATGAAGAACCCGGCATTGTCGATTTCAGAAGCCGTTTCCCAGTCTAAACGGATGCTACCGTCTTCAGCGGTGGCGGTGAATTCAACGAGTTCTACTGCCAAGTTCGGCTCTTTATCGACTTTGACTGTAACTTCAGTCGTATCAACCACGGTGGTATCCGTCTGTGAAGTAGCCGTTACAGTGATGGTGTCTGTCGCCGTTGGCCTTCTGGGTAAAGTGACATCCAGTTTGAGTTCTTGCTTATCAAGTCCATCGACGGTAATAGTGCTGGGTAAACTGCCAAGTTGCCACCCTTCCGAATCAGTGACAGTCAAAACGTAAGTGTCAGTATTAGGGCCACTGTTTTGCACGTTGATGTCAACGGATACAGTAGCACCCGGCGCGCCGGTGATCATAGAGGATCCTGACATTGTAACGGCATAGAGAATCTTGCTTCGGGTTACTTGAATACCCCCTTCAGGGGCCTCTATCAAATCTTCTAACACTATGCCATCATCCAAAGGAACGCTGTCTTCATCAGCATAAATCTTGACTGTGCCATCGGTGGATTTGAAGATTTTTTCGACATTATTACGCAAGTCAATAGTGCCACCTTCACCAACGGCTAAGATGATGTCGCCTTCAGAAGAAATCGCATCGGCGCTCAGGTTGTTGAAGATAATCTTAGCATCGTCACCGCCAAAGATCATGACTTCGCTGCTGTTTATGATACGGAAATCACTGTCTAATGTGATGGTAACCGGTTCCAACAGTATTCGACCACCTGAACCATCCAGTGTGCCGCTTCCACGAAAAATGGAAGTCGGTGTAATATTCATATCACCAGGTTCACCTGGGTAGGCAATATTGCCAGTCCAGGGATAGCTACATTCATAAGTTCTCCCATCTCCACCAGAACCACTTTTGATAGTTCCCCAATTTTCGATTTCCCATCCCGACAAGGTAATGTTTCCACCATTTCCGCCGCGAGCATTTCCTCCACTATGTCCGCTTGGATTGAGATTGTACTGAGAGGAATTGCTGAGCCAGTTATCACAATCAGTGTCAGATGGTAGGATTTGATCACGTCGTACATAAGAAGACCTACTTCCTACACCACCATTACCACCGTCTGTTACCAAATTACCACTGTTATAGCCAATGGCTTGTTCTGGGCCAATATGTCCGTGATTAGTGACAAGTTGAGAGTATAAGGTAATATCACCGCCATTCCGTCCTTGAATCTCAGTAGTACCACTGCTTGAACTGTTACTGTGGTCAATATAATTACCACCAACGCCGGCTTTGATCTTTCCACCACTGTCATTAATGATGAAACTGACTGCGCTTAAATTGACATGACCACCTTGATCCGCAGGGCTTGATATAATTACAGCATTATTACCGATTTTATGATGCTGCTCTTTTTTAACACGAATCGTGCCACGATTATAAACAAATGCCGTATTACTGGCCGACAATGTTAAATCACCACCTGAACTCGCTTCTGTCAGTTCGCCACCGGTATCAATGCAAATACCATAATTCCCCAGAGGTACATTATTCAGTTTATCTACTTCCACTGAATCAGAGATGTATACAACATCTGCTGCTATGCCCGTAGGAGGAGGAGTCGTAGCAACAATCTGATTACCGTCCGATTTGTACTTTGCCCTATCAGAAGAGCAGAGGCAATCAAACATATCACCATCGCTATTCCCAACAGTCAAAGACTGTGTCTCTGTCTGGTAAGAAATCGTATTATTGTTGTTATCGACAATAACAGCACCTAACTCTATTGTATAGGTGCCAGCATTCTTATAAAAATGGCTTACTGTTATCGCAGCATCCATGCCGTTATAAGTACCATTACCAGAAGTACCATCACCGAAGTTCCACGAACAACTTTCTATTTCATAGCCCGTTGTTCCTGTAGGAAGAGAACATATCAACTTCACTTGGTATGATTCTCCGGCACATTCTGCCATGATTGTTAGAGAACCTCCACCGCCCAATAAGCTTTCAACATCAATAGAAACATTCGGTCCACTTCCTGATATAGCGGTTCCCCCTTTAGCAAGACCAATTCTAACTTCGTCATAGGGAGACTCAATCTCAAAGGTGTACATTCCTGCCATACCAGGACTACCTGGAAGAAGGTTTGTTGTTTGCTTCCAACCAGGGAAATTCAGGTTTGTGATATGAACAGTAGGATCACCTGTATCATCGAAATCAAATGTGAAATGACCATTTGAGTCGGTTATCTTTGACTCTTCAGGGGCACTACCTGCTTGAAACGTGAGTGGGTAGCCTCCTACTTTTGACTCTGCTGCATCAAAACTACCATTAGTAGGCGTGGTATCCTTGAACACGAAACCACTAAGAGTCGCGGCCCACCCACTCGCAGGCACAGCACTACCCGCAAGCAATGCTAATGTGATTGCCCGTGCTAGCGTTTTATTCCGCCGTCGCGTCTTGGGTGGCCCCAAATTGGTGTCCGGTATCACCGGATCATGTTTGTTGAAGTTTAACTTCAAGAGTGACAATCCTCCATTTTTTGAAATAATAAATAAGTACACTGGCTTAGGCACTTTTTCAAGCCGCCGCATAATATATAAGACGCGGCAATCTTAGTACAGCGAAACGCAGTGGCGAAGCGCCAATTACGCGGATAAGCGAATTTTTTTAATCCGTTCTTATAACGAATCCTTGTAGTTTAAGCCGCAGCATAATATATAAGACGCGGCAATCTTAGTACAGCGAATTACGCGGATAAGCGAATTGAGTACTTGGACTCATAATATATAAGACGCAGCAATCTTAGTACAGCGAATTACGCGGATAAGCGAATTGAGTACTTGGACTCATAATATATAAGACGCGGCAATCTTAGTACAGCGAATTACGCGGATAAGCGAATTTTTTTAATCCGTTCTTATAACGAATCCTTCTAGTTTTCTTATAACGAATCCTTGTAGTTTAAGTTTGGGCCATTTTAAAAGGCCGATAATAGCGTGGCGCGTTCTGCGTTTCTACTTTTAGACTTATATATATAAATAGACGGACAGATGGCCCATTTTTGCCAACTTTTTTTTGTCCAAGATAAATCTTGGACTCCTGACGTGCAAATTCGTTTATCCGCGTAATTCGCTGTACTTAGGTTTTTTGTCCAAGAGAAATCTTGGACGTCTGACGTGCAAATTCGTTTATCCGCGTAATTCGCTGTACTTAGTCCAAGATAAATCTTGGACTCCTGACGTGCAAATTCGTTTATCCGCGTAATTCGCTGTACTTAGGTTTTTTGTCCAAGATAAATCTTGGACTCCTGACGTGCAAATTCGTTTATCCGCGTAATTCGCTGTACTCAGTACTCAGGTGGGCAAGCGGGCTTAAAGATTGTGGCATATTTTAAGTGACTTGTGCCCGCTTACCCACCCTACAAATCTACTCAACCGCGTAATTCGCTGCAAATTCGTTTATCCGCGTAATTCGCTGTACTCAGTACTCAACCGCGTCCTTAAAATTCCCTAAAAAATAAAGCACGGTAATGATAGCCAATAAAGAAAAGAATAACGTAACGCTCCAATACCGTAGAAAAGTAATTTCAAAAAAAGCGGCAAAACAAAACCCTAACATAGCGGCTAACGCGCCCGTACTAAGAATACGCACTTCCTCTGATTTCGCTTGTCGTGTTGTTTTCCAAGAAATCCATAAACTACTGACTAAAACACTTAACAAACTAACTAAACCGACGATTCCTTGCCCAACGACAGTCTCAATATATAAATTATGTGCCCACGATGTGACTTCGGCATGTACATTTGCGACTTGCCCGTAACTATTAAGAAGTAACCTAAATGTCTGAATACCATGACCAAATAACGGCTCATCAAGAAACATATACCATGCTATTATCCATAGCCGTAGCCGATTTGTCCACAAATCGTTTATAAATCGATTAAGTAAAACAGAATCTTGCGTTTTATCAACCAATATAAGTATACCGATGAACATAAACACTAAAACGACTAAAACCGTTAAGGCTTTTAAACGTTTAGGCCATAACAATAGCGCGACACAACCAAGAGAAAATAACAACGTAAGTACAGCCCCACGACTTTGAAAAAACACGATAATAGAAATACTTAATAATAACGATATAAAAGCCAATAGACCAATAACACTAAAAGGCTTCTTATAAAATAAACTAAACGACAATGGCGCAATAAGAGAAATAAAGATTAAATCATTGGGAACCACTAAAAGCGGATGTTTAGCTTCTGCTATCCAGGCATACCGTGAATGCGCATGACTTTCAAAAAAGACTTGCAATAAAAAAACAGAAATAATTATCGCGACGATAGAAAAAGCGAGATAAAGTAACTTAACGAGCTTAATATTAAATAACTCAACAATTAAGAAATAAATAATTAAAGTTGGTACCATTAACAAAGTTGGCTCTAAACTGGTTTTAAAATCGATAGACAGTAAAACAGATAAAAAACTTAAGAGTACGAAAATTGCAATAGGCAGTACTAAGGGCAGTTTTAAGCTAAATCTGCTACACTCTCCAAAAAGAGCAACCAATATGCCGCAAAAGCTTACAAAAACGAGCGTTGTATTGAGCCAACTTGGCACAGTTATGCTAATGATATAAATAAATACGCCTAAAATACCAGTGATTGGTATTAGGCGATCATAGAATAGCGAGACGTGATCACAATTCTCTTTGACCATTTTTTTTTCAAACGTTCCTATTTTTTAAAGAGCATGTTGCCAAGGGCATGTAGCCAGGCGTGTAGCGTGTAGCGTGTAGCGTGTAGCGTGTAGCGTGTAGCGTGTAGCGTGTAGCCAGGGGCGATGCCCCTGGCTATATTAATATCGCCCCGTTGGGGCTGCGATTTATTTATTTCCCTTACATAATATAGACGGACAAATGGCCGATTTTTGCCAAATTATTTTTTTAGCTGAGTAGTCATAAATCCGTTTTTATAACGAATCCTTGTAGATATAGACGGACAAATGGCCGATTTTTGCCAAATTATTTTTTTGGCTGAGTAGTCATAAATCCGTTTTTATAACGAATCCTTGTAGTTGTTATTTTATATAGACGGACATATGGCCAATTTTTAACAAGGATTGTATATAATAAGGGATTTTGGAGTTGTGCATTAATTCACGTCAGTCAACTTTTTCTTCGTCCTTTATTTATATAGACGGACATATGGCCCATTTTTGCCAATCTTTTTTTTGCTCAACTGTGCATTGATTTGGACGGGCAAGATGCTCTTCATTCATCTATATATTATATAGACGGACATATGGCCCATTTTTGCCAAACTATTTTTTGGCCCACGATTTTGTCGGCCTTGATTTGGACATGCGGGATGGCCTTCATTCATATATTATATGGACGGACACTTGGCCCATTTTTGCCAAACTATTTTTTGGCCGACGATTTGGGCCGTCTTAAAAGGCGGATAGCGTGGCGCGTTTTTACCTGAACGACTTAAATATAAATAGACGGACAAGTCGCCGGCTTTTGCCAAATAATTTGATGTTAATCGACTAACTCATTCATTATATTGATAAAATTTTAATTGAAGGCCTGTTTGTATACCGAGTACTTTGATCTCAGAAATAAACGAATGGGATATAGGGTAATGGCACGAACTCACGTTCCTGAGTCGGCCTGTTTTAACTTGGGACTGCCAAACTAAAGTTTGGACTCCTGATCGTGGGCCGTTTGGCTCATTTGAGAAATCCGATTTTCCAAAAAATAGGATTTCTTGGGATTTCTTGGCTCTCAATAAAGGATAATCGATATGCGTAATAAATCGTCATGGCTAAGTTATTTCGTCACCCCCGAATATGAAAATCCGTTTCGGAACGCGTATCCGTTGTACTAGATGTTATGGGTATTTTTACTGTAAAAATGTTGTACTTTTCCTGTGCCTTGCCCTAACAATCAGCACAACAACTCTCGCTGCGGCCGATTCTAATCCGCTTATCATTGCCCAACGCGCCTTTGAACAAGGCCATTTTTCTCAAGCCATCAAGCAATGGGAAAAAATCTGGCCTCAGTTGCGCTCAAAGCGGAAAAAAATCGATGTGTTGTTGCAACTTGCCGCTGCTTATCAATCGCTAGGCTTGGCCCAAAAAAGCGTTATCGCCCTTTCTCACGCACTGTCCAACGCTAAGCAAGCCAATGATAAAATCCGTCAAGCGCTTGTCTTGGGCAGTCTTAGCGATTTCTATTTGCTCAGTCGTGACTTAGATAAGGCCGACAAGTACGCACAGCAAAGCGTTCAACTTGTTTGTCATCCTGTCGAATCTCGGCTTGCCTGTGCCACGGCGTTAAATTATCACGCTAACGTACTGAGTCTACAAGAAAATTATCAACAGGCCTTGGAAACCTATCAAAAGAGCCTTGCCTTAGCACACGATGCCCCCGTTTTTAGTGCTAAGTTGCGAACCAATCTCTTGCAACTTGAATTTAAACGAGACAATTTCGAGGCAGCCTTGTCACAAATGAAAGCGTTACCAGATTCCCACGATAAAGTCTTTGGGCTACTTAAGCTGGGTTATCTGGCGATTGAGCGTGCTGAGATGAAACTTATCGCTTATCAAACTTTGCAAGAAAGTTGGCAATTGGCCCACAAACGCGCTGATAAACGGGCGATGGCTTATGCCAAAGGCTATTTGGGAAAGCTGTATGAAAAATACGGCCGGAATCAAGAAGCTGAGCGCCTAACTCGACAGGCGATTTTTTTGACGGGCAATGCGCCCGATATGATATATCTTTGGCAATGGCAATTGGGACGTTTGCGTCAAGCGCAAAAGGATTTACGAGGCGCTATTGCAGCCTACCAACAAGCGGTGAAGCATTTACAAACCCTTCGCCGTGCCATGGTGCAAGGCGGCTACCGCACTCCACTTCAAGCTAAAACAGCCGATTCTGTTTATTATGAGTTAGCCGATTTATGGCTCCAAGCGGCGCGTCGCGCCACCGATGACAGCCGGCGCAAAGAGGCATTGTTTAATGCGAGAGAAACGCTGGAATTATTGAAAGCGGTTGAATTAGAAAACTATTTTCAGGATGACTGTGTGACGGCATTGCAAGCTAAACGTCGGAATATAGATGATATTTTGACTGAAGCTCATACCGCCGTGCTGTATCCGATGATTTTTTCAGAGCGTGTCGAATTATTGCTGAGTCTGTCGGGTGGCAGGTTAAAACAATTCACGGTGACAAGCCAAGAAAATCCTAACGCCACAAAAGCCAAGCTGGCTAAAATCGTCAAAGAATTTCAGAAACAACTGAGAAAACCAAACAGTAATTACCGTCGGCTGTTGCTGAATGCACGAACACTTTATGATGTTTTCATTAAGAAGATTGTGGCAGAAGTTCAGGATATAAATACGTTGATTATCGTGCCAGACAGTTTGCTTCGTACCATTCCTTTTGCGGCACTACACGATGGTAGGCAGTTTTTGATAGAACGATATGCACTCGCGATTACGCCCGGTTTGAGTTTGACAGAAGCGCCTAAAACGCTTAAGCGGGATAATATTAATATGTTAATGGCAGGATTGTCTGAAGCCGTACAAGGTTTTGGGAAGTTACCCCATGTCGTCGAGTCAATTGAAGCCATCAAGCAAATTTGCCCAACGACAACGCCACCCTTAGTCAATAAATCCTTTCTGAAAAGTCGGGTGAGGATCAACTTAGAACAAACGGCTTATACGCTTGTTTATTTTGCCACGCATGGCAAGTTTGAGCGCCATTCGGCTTTAAGCTTTTTGCTGACTTACGATGACAAATTAAACTTCAATGAATTGGAACAGTTTATGAGCTTAAGTCAGTTTCGTGAAGAGCCAGTGGAATTATTGACTTTAAGTGCTTGCGAAACGGCTGTCGGTGATGAGCAAGCGGCGTTGGGTTTGGCAGGTATTGCCGTCAAGGCAGGTGCGAGAAGTGCAGTGGCGAGTTTATGGCTTGTGGATGAAGAATCGACGGCGAGTTTAATGAAATATTTTTATAGCGCGATTTGTAACCATCCCAATTTCTCCAAAGCACAAGCACTTCAACAAGCACAGCTCCTAGCTTCTAGAAGATATAAACATCCTTATTATTGGGCCGCTTTTTTGTTGATTGGGAATTGGTTTTAAAGTTGCCCTATTTTGTTTTTTATAGATACTTGTTATTTAACACTGAGACACGGAGTTTGTAGTAGGCGATTCATCGCCTATCGCTAAAAAAATCCGATGTCTTTGAGACATCGGATTTTTTAACAAAGTTTGGACTCCGGATTGCAAAACTAAAGTTTGGAGTCCTGTTTGCGCCGACAAAGGTTGTTGTTAAGCTGAGAGGAAAGAAGCATTCTTCCATAAAATAAGTGCAAATGGATACAACAAGCTTCACTACAGAAGGGGTATTGAGCTTGAGGGTGTTTAATAACGAAAGAATAGCTCTCGAAAAAATCGTACCACAGTTGACACTCCCCAGCGGCAAAATCGCAGGGCAATGGCTCCTTCACCAAGGGATACGGCTCCAATTGCCGAAACTGAGTGAAATCCCACACGTAATAGGTACACACCCACAGCAACAGTAAGATGCCTGCCATCGTTAAGGTTTTCATAACTTATATATATTTTACTTTAAATAAATAGACTTGTCCGTAAATGAATAAGAAAGCCAGGGGCGTTGCCCTTGGCTTTAATAACACGCCCCGATCGATCTCATAGAAAAGCCCCAACGGGGCGACATTAATATAGCCAGGGGCATCGCCCCTCAATGCCATTAAGTTAAGGGCAACCACAAGGGATTGCCCCTACAAATCGTCATGTCGTGTAGGGGCAATCCTTTCTGGTTGCCCTGCAATCCTTTCTGGTTGCCCTGCAATCCTTTCTGGTTGCCCTGCAATCCTTTCTGGTTGCCCTCACCGAAAAGCTTAACTTAATGGCATTGGCATCGCCCCTGGAAACTTAGATAAATGTCTGTTCGTCGTAGGTGATTTATCACCTATTTTGGTTGATTGCGTGACGCGATAAATCGCCTACTACAAACAAACGGGCCTTTTTCTTAACTTAATGGCATTGAGTGTTAGTAGGCGATAGCATCAAATTTGGCCGTTTGGGTACGGTGCAATTCTATGCTCACCTGATTAGGCAAGCAGGCGACAAAATCACTAGCTGCTGTCAGCCATCCGGCATGGATGCATTGTTTGTGCCGACACGGCGATGCTATAAAACGGATACGTCCTTTTGACACTTCAATAAGGCTTTCACCTAAACTGCCTTGAATAGATATCTGTTGGGTATGCTGCAAATCGACTTGTTTTGGGGCTTGATTGGCTGCCAAAATCAAGGCATAGTCAGCATCAGGCCTTTCGGTTATCCAGTAACGCATATACAACCATACCAACAGCGCAATGGCGAGGCCGATAATAAGACGATCTGCTAAAGTGGTTAGCGAGTTAAATCTTGATAAGGTGTGACGAAAATTTATCATGGATAATTGGTAATGGGTAATGGGTAATAAGAAGGGGCAACCATAAAGGATTGCCCCTACATGACACGACGGTTCGTAGGGGCAATCCCACGTGCAAAGCCCTTTTGATTCAGGCAAAATACCTGATAATATGTGCTTCGGTACTTAATCAATTTGTTGGTGCTGGTAAGGTAAAGTAAAAAACGCTTCCCAAACCTTCGCTACTTTCTACCCCAACCTGTCCGCGAAGTTTTTCGACGACTTGTTGGACAATTGACAAACCAAGGCCATGTCCGTCAGCACGGTGTTTGTGTAAGCGCATAAATGGTGTGAATAACTTGGCTTGTGCTTCAATAGAGAGGCCGGGGCCATTGTCGCGCACCCAAAAGCGTATCATTCCATCGTTCTGTGTGTCGGCACCGAGCGCTAAATGAGGCGGTTGGCCCCCATACTTCAAACCATTACTTAGGTAATTAGCCCAAATTTCTTCAACCCAAGGTGCGTAGCCCAAAGCGATCGGCCAAGTCTCAGGTAAATGGATTTTGCCTTGAAAATCCCTTATCATATAAAACAAACGTTTTTCTATCACTTGAGTGATAATACGCGACATAGAAAGCGGTTGTGTTTTCACCTTGTCCTGTTCCGAGGCTCTGGCGAGTAACAGCAAGGCATTAATAATATCAACCATCTTTTGCCCAGATTGTGCAATCAACTGTAAATAGGTTCTGGCGTTATCAGTCGGCAAGGTGTCGCTAGAACACATTTCCAACAGTCGCTCGCTGAGGCCCATAACGCCGGTTAAGGGATTTTTCAGATCGTGGGCGACAGTACGAGCAAAAGCATTGAGCTCGGTGTTCCGCTTTTCTAGTTTAACCGCATATTCTTTGCGAACTTGAAGCTCTTCTTCGAGTTGTTGCTGTAGCTTGCGAAGTTTCAGGTGCGTGGTGACGCGAGCTAAGACTTCTTCATGTTGAATGGGTTTTGTAATGTAATCAACTGCGCCCAGCGAAAATCCTTTGACTTTATCAACCGTATCGGAGAGTGCCGTCATAAAAATGATCGGAATGTCTTTGGTATTTTCGTTTGATTTCAAGGCTTTGCAGACTTCAAACCCTGAAAAGCCCGGCATCATCACATCCAACAAAATTAAGTCGGGGTGTGCATATTCGGCTTTTTTGAGTGCGGCTTTACCTTCCTTAGCGACCAATACTTTGAAGCCCGCATGGCTCAAAAATTCTAACAAAAAGCTTACATTGGCCGGTATATCATCAACAATCAAAATGGTTTCTGGTTGCAAATTGGTTTCGTTCATACTGAATGACTCTGTATATTAATGAAAAATGAAAAATGAAAAATGAAAATTTGAATCTTAAAAACGGTTTTATGGCCCACAAACCAGGCCTTTTTGAGCTTTCCCCAGGTTCCACCTCAATGCCATATCGTACCGCTTTTCGGTGAGGGCAACCATAAAGGATTGCCCCTACACGACATGACGATTTGTAGGGCAACCACAAGGGATTGCCCCTACACTAATGGCATTGAGGTTCCACCTGGGGCTATTATCTCGCTCCGCTCGTTACTACGTTTCATATTCAACCCCTACGGGGTTGAGGGCGAATTAATAGTTAATGATTAATGATTAATGATTAATGATTAATGATTAATGATTAATTGTTAATTCCCCCTTTGGATTGAGCTAGATAGGGTTGGACAAGTTCACAGATTTGCTCGTCTTCAAATTCTTTAGCCAATTTGGCAATCTTGTTGCCAAGTGGCAGGAATTGTTCTGACATTTGTTTTAGTTGTTCGACTTGTTCAAGAATGCCTTTAATATCGCCCATCGTGGCTAACTCAAAGAGAGTCGCGGCTTGCTCGGTAGGCAATGTGATTGCCGAAAAATCCATTTCGTCGTCACTGACGACTGATTGGTTAGCCGGTGCTTGTGGTGCTTGTGATTCTTGAATCCATTCTAATCCTAAATAGTGTTGCAAACGTTCTAACAATTCCTCGGCGCGAATTGGTTTGGGAATAAATTCGTTGCAGCCGGCTTTTAAACTCTCTTGTTGGTGATACTCAAAAACACTGGCTGAAGCGGCAATCACCACGATATTTTTCAATGTGGGTATTTGCCTAAATTCGCGTGCAAATTCAAAACCATCCATGACTGGCATCATTAAATCTAACACGATCAAATCCGGCTGACATTGACGCGCTTTGTCTAAACCGTCAACACCATTGACAGCTTCTATCACTTCAAAACCTAAAGGTGTCAACAGATTAACCAGTAATAAGCGATTTTCTAATTTATCGTCAACCACCAAAATTTTGGGAGGATCATTGGTAATTGGGCCGTTATCAGTTTTTCGACAGCCAATAATAACGGGGGTTTCGGTTTGCTTGGGTTGAGCCAGTCCTAGCACTTCTGGCAAATCCAATGTCGTCCAAAACAGACTTCCCTGCCCCAGCACACTTTCGACATGTAGCTCGCCGCTCATCATCTCTACCAGTTTTTTGGTGATAGATAAACCTAAACCGGTACCTTCGGCTTGATAATTTGGATCGCCGGCTTGTTGAAAGGGTGAAAATATTTTATCCAAATCTTCTGGGGCAATACCGATACCCGTATCTTCCACTTGAAAACAGATTTTGGCAACGGGTAACGGGTAATGGGCAACTGGCAATGAATCATTATTCTTTTCCCTCTCCGCTTTCCCCGGGCCTCTTTGCCGTTCTGCCACACCCACTTTTAAAGTCACTGAGCCTTGCTTAGTAAACTTAATTGCGTTCCCTAGCAAATTGATGAGAATTTGCCGCAACCTTTTTTCATCGGCGTGAATTCCCACCGGGATAGGCGACAGCGGTTGGTATGTAAAAGCAATTCCTTTTTGCTCGGCCCGCATATGAAATATTTCCGTAATGCTTTGAATAAATTGATTAAAATTGAAATCTGTTGGATAGAGTTCAATTTTGCCCGCCTCAATTTTGGACAAGTCTAAAATATCATTAATCAGAGTCAACAAATAGTTGCCACTGCGTTCAATGATACCGACACCTTCCCGGTACTTGTCACACAACTTGTTGTCAAGGTTAAAGATTTGTGCGTAACCCAAAATCGCATTAAGGGGTGTGCGTAATTCATGGCTCATGTTAGCTAAAAAAGCACTTTTGGCACGGTTGGCTGCTTCGGCGGCTTCTTTAGCCTTTTGCCAATTTTCCTCAGCTTGCTTGCGTGCGGTGATGTCGCGCCCCACTGATTGAATTTCCACAACTCGATCTTCGTCATCACAAATAGCCCGATATGACCACTGTTGCCAACTGGTTTCTCCATTGAGGGCCTTGGCGGGGTGTTCATGAACAATGATAGATTGCTCTTTGTTGATAAGAGATTGTAGATTGGCTAAAATTGCTTCATGCGCCTCTTTAGAAATCAGTGTCAAGAAATTTTGGCCCAGAATCTCTTCGCGCTGTACTCCAAAGTGACGGCAGTAGGCATCATTTACAAAGGTTAGCGTGGTATTGGGTAGAAAGCGGCAAATCAATTCCGTTTGATCTTCTACCACGCCGCGATAACGGGCTTCACTGCCACGTAATGCTTCCTCCGCCTGTTTGCGCTCAGTGATGTCAACGATAACACCGAGAACGGCCTCAAACTCTCCCTGTTCTTGCTTTGATAAAGGCGGAAATTCCCACATATGGTCAAGGGGAGGTAGGGAGTATTTACGAATCACTGTCACCGACACATCGGCCCAGAAAAAACGGCCATTTTTCCTGATGAAGCGTTTCTCAATATGATAGCCATTGATCGCGTTTGCCGTGAGTGGTTCAAAGTGTCTGCGACTGATATCGATATCATCTGGGTGAGTGATGTCGAGATAGGTGAGATGGGTGAGTTCATCACAGGCGTAGCCGGTCATTTCTAACCACTTAGTATTACACTGGATAAAACGCCCTTCGGCATTTGCAAGCATGATGCCCACCGCCGCTGTGTCAAAAATCGCATTAAGGTGAGCTTCTCTTTCCCGCAGTGCTTCCAAAGCCAGCTTACGCGGCGTAATGTCGGTGAGAACTGATAATCGCACCAATCGTCCATCAACCCACGAAATCGCCCTATCTTGAACATAAAACCAGCGATTAAGCGTGGTATCTTGAAATTCCCAAGTATAAATATCGGTAGGTTGGCCCTCTTTTGTGATTAACTTGTGATTAGTGCAGAACTCACAGGGGCCTGTCTGTCCAGCATGGAGCGTTTGCCAACAGATTTTACCTCTCGCATTTTTATTAAAATGTTTTTGTGCATATTTGTTGACAAATAACACCTTGTAGGTTTGCATATCAGAGACGTAAACAACGGAACTCAAACTATCCAAGACGGTTGTCACTCTTTCATTCGCTTGTTTCAAAGCATCTTCGGCTTGTTTGCGGGCCGTAATGTCCTCGATGGTGCCTAAAACGCCGACAACGTTGTCCGTTTCATCATGCAAAGGAATCCGGTTTGTTTCTCCCCAAAATCTTGAGCCATCAGGTCTTACAATTGATTCTATAATACGATATTGTGGGGTATTTGTTTTCATGACACGGCGATCTTGTAGCTGAAAATAGTCAGCCTCTGCTTTCCAGACTAAATCAAAATCCGTTTTGCCTTCGAGGTCTTCTGGATTCTCCAACTGGGCGAATTGTGCCACTCGCTTGTTACACCCTAAAAACACCGAGTTAACATTCTTCCAAAAGATCAATTGCGGAATATTGTCTATGATTAGGCGCAAAAAGGCTTCTTGTTTGCCTAAAGCACGGGTTCTTTCGGCAACTTCACTTTCTAGTGTTTGGTTATATTCTTTCAGTAACAGTTCAGCCTGCTTGCGTTCAGTGATGTCTTCACTGGTACCTAAAATCCCTATGACTTTGCCAGTGGCATCATGTAACGGAATTTTATTCGTTTCTACCCAACGTTTTTTATCATCAGAGTGTAAGACTTCCTCAACCAAATGATATTCGGGTGTATCAGCCTCCATGACGCGGCGATCAATTTTGGCTAAACTCTGTGCTTGTTCTGTCGTCCTGCTTAAATAAAAATCGGTTTTACCCACAACATCATCAGGGTTTTGTGTATCAACAAGCCATTGTGCAAAAACCTTATTACACCCCAAATACACACTGTTAATATCCTTCCAAAAAATCAGTTGGGGAATATTGTTTATCACTAAGCGTAAAAATTCTTCTTTCTCTCTCAGCATCTTTTCAGCTTGTTTACGCTCAGTAATATCTTGTATCAGTACCACAAGATAGTCCACATTCCCAGCAACATCACGCACACAACGCACCGACAGACTGGTACAGATGATCTTTCCATTCTTGCGAATAAACCTTTTGTCCATCGTATAGCCATCGCTTTCTCCGCACAGTAGCCGGTTACACTGTTCTAGGTAAGCGGCAAAGTCATCGGAATACGTTAAATCAGCCCAATTCTTTTGGAGGAGTTCTTGCCGTGAATAACCAAACATGTCGCAGAGTTTGTCATTCGCCTGAAGCCAGCCTTTTGAGGGCGAAGTGATTGCCATGCCAATGAGGGGCAATTCAAAAAAATTGCGAATTCTCTCTTGGCTCTGGCGCAGGGCTTCCTCGGCCTGTTTTTGGGCGGTTAAATCAACATAAGTTCCAACAAAACGAGTGAGGTTGCCTTGTTTATCCCAGAGTGCCATGCCACGAGCAAGAATCCAAACATAGTGCCCTTCTTTATGTTGTAAGCGGTGGATATTTTCATAAACCGGTATTTTTTTATCAAGATAAGCTTCTACATCGCCTATGGCTTTGGCAACGTCATCAGGATGGACTCGCTTATTCCATTCATCGGCATGATTAAGCATTTCATGCTCAGCATAACCCAGCATTTCTTTCCAACGTGGTGAAAAATACACTTCATTGGTTTCAAGATTCCAATCCCATAAACCATCGTTAGCCCCCTGCATGGCCAGTTCAAAGCGTTCCTCACTGGCGCGTAAGGCTTCTTCCGCTTGTTTGCGCTCAGAGATTTGCTGTTGCAGCCGGGCATTTTGTTGCGCTAATTCTTGGGTTCGTTTGGCAACCTGAATCTCTAAGATGCGACTGTATTCTTTCAAGTCTTCCTCAGCCAGCCGGAGTGCTGTTTCCACTCGCCGGCGTTCAATCATTCCATTTTGAAGACATTCTCTATATTTTATTGATTTAATTAAATAAAGTCCTATCAGTATGGTGAACAGTAATCCAGCCAACAAAGTGCTTAAAGGTAGTAGCCAAGTTTTTTCCGCTACGGAGTAATTTAAGGCGGGGAGACATAGAATAGTCCAAGTGCGCCCTGCTACCTCAAAGGTTTTCTTCAGAGGCAAAATCCCCCAAAGCCCTTCTTTTTCAAAGGCGGGGGCTTTTTCAAAAAGAGGGACTAAATGTTGTTTGTCAAAGAGGATGAACTGACTTTCCCCGCTGTCAACGTCAACGGACTGATTTTTGTCAAAGGTGGGAGAGTGATTACCCACTTTCATAAAGCGGGAATTGGTCGAAGTTAGGTTGTTATACTGTAAATGGTTAGGATTTTGATTAAAAACACATTCCTTCTCAAGAGGGGAGTTAAACCGTGGCAAGTCTCCTCTGGAATGGGCGTTGGGAGAGGCGTTTTTAGTCCCGTTTTTAGCCGTGCAAAGTAGAGTGTGTGAGCGATGAATATATAAAGGTTCTGGGGGAGTAACCGACTCATCTTGTAGGCGGATGTCGATACCTTTGGACGAAATACGTTGCAAGACATTGTCCACAATGTCTTTTATACTTAAAACAGCCACGATAAAACCTTGCAAATGTTGTCGTCGTTGTGCCGGTGTCTCTCTGGGCAATTGTTTCTGGTAAATCGGATAAAATACTAAGATGCTGCTAACATGTTGGGAATTTTCCTGAACGAGATTAATCCGTGCTGTCGCTTGTACCGTGCTGGTGTCGCGTGCCTGGCTCATTGCGGTTAGTAGGGAAGTTTCTGAAGCTAAGTCAAACCCTAGCACCGCTTCAGTGGGAGTACCGGAGGCGCGATAGTTCATGGGGAAATATTCTTGACGTTTTGAGGCTGTCACCATTTTTCCCTCAGCGTTTCGCTGAGTCAATCGGAAGTTTGGAGAATTTCTTTGTGCCGTCTGTTCAAAATCCGCACGTTGGGCATCAAAGACGCGGGGTACCCAATTCAAAGCCTGGAGATAAGGGTGACGTGATAAGAATGATGTTGCAAAGGTGTTGAATTCCTGCCGAGTGACTCCACCGTTGGAGGCTTTGTAAAAAGCCGCGGCGGCATGTAACACTTCAAGAGCATTTTGGATGGCATCTTGCACCGCCCATATACGCTCAAGTGCGGATTCGTTAAATTCATACGCTACTCGTTGCTGTTCCTTCTCTTGTACGGTGAAAAATCCCGCCAGAGAAAAAAGACTGCCTAGTGCGAGTAACACTGCTACAATAAAATACTTGCGTAACATTTTGTTTTGCCTTTTGTGTTTTAACTGGTTTTTCTCTAGGTTTTCCTTAAGGCTATTTACTCAATGCCATATCGTGTCGGGCAACCACAAGTCGGGCAACCACAAGTCGGGCAACCACAAGTCGGGCAACCACAAGTCGGGCAACCACAAGTCGGGCAACCACAAGTCGGGCAACCACAAGTCGGGCAACCACAAGGGATTGCCCCTACAAACCGTCATGTCGTGTAGGGGCAATCCTTTATGGTTGCCCTCACTATTAGATATTGCTTATATTCTATTTAAACATCGTTTAGGATGAGGATTTTTAATATAAAATATTTACGAGAAATTATCAATATTGAAGGGAAAATCAATAAAATATTAGATATTGCTTATATTCTATTGAAACATTGTTTAGGGTGATGATTTTTAAGTTAAAATATTTACGAGAAATTATCAATATCTTTCCGGTTTTAGTCGCTAAAGCGACTACTACAAAGCGACTACTACAAACCTACTACTACAAACCTACTACTACAAACCGACTACTACAAACCGACTACTACAAACCGACTACTACAAACCTACAAACCTGCTACAAACTTGGAGATATAAATGGCGAAGCCACTGAATAAAATCAGTTCAAAAATAACTCAGCCTAAATCACAGGGCGCATCTCAAGCTATGCTTTATGGCACTGGCATGACTGAAGAGGATATGAGTAAAGCACAAGTGGGCATTGCCAGTGTCTGGTATGAGGGCAATACTTGTAATATGCATTTGATGGATTTAGCCACCAAAGTCAAAGAGGGCGTAACTGCGGCTGGCATGGTGGGGATGCGTTTTAATACCATCGGTGTTAGTGATGGTATTTCGATGGGTACACGCGGTATGAGTTTTTCGTTGCAATCGCGTGATTTAATTGCGGATTCCGTTGAAACGATGATGGGGGCGCAATGGTATGATGCCAATATTTCTTTGCCGGGTTGCGATAAAAATATGCCGGGTTGTATCATGGCGATGGGGCGGCTGAATCGCCCCGCCTTGATGATTTACGGTGGCACCATTAAACCGGGGCACGATAAAGACAATAAGACTTTAGATATTGTCTCCGCTTTTCAGTCTTATGGACAATATCTTGCCGGCACGTTAAGCGAAGAAGAGCGTCAAGACGTTGTAAGACATGCTTGCCCCGGGGCGGGCGCTTGTGGTGGGATGTATACTGCCAATACAATGGCTTCTGCGATTGAGGCTTTGGGCATGAGTTTGCCTTATAGTTCCTCTACGCCCGCCGAGTATCCGGGTAAATTGGAGGAATGTTTTAGAGCCGGCGCGGTAATCCGCACGTTGTTGGAAAAAGACATTAAGCCTCGCGATATTATGACTCGCGCCGCTTTTGAAAATGCGATGGTGATTGTTATGGCGTTGGGTGGCTCAACTAATGCGGTATTACATTTGATTGCGATGGCAAGGGCGGTAGATGTTGCGTTAACCATTGATGATTTTCAGAAAGTGAGTGATCGTGTGCCGTTTTTGGCTGATCTCAAGCCAAGTGGACAGTATGTGATGGAGGATATCCATAATATTGGTGGCACGCCGGCGGTGATGAAGTATCTGTTGGAAAAAGGTTTGCTCAATGGCGACTGTTTGACGGTGACGGGCAAAACGGTGGCGGAGAATTTGGCGGATTTGCCCAAACTCAGTGAAGGCCAACAAATTATTCGCCCTTTGGAAAATCCTATCAAAGCCAGCGGACATATTCAGATACTTAAAGGCAACCTTGCGCCGGGCGGCGCGGTGGCAAAAATCACTGGCAAGGAAGGTTTTAGTTTTATCGGGCCGGCAAAAGTTTACGACAGCGAAGAAGACATGCTTAGTGCGTTGGAACGCAAAGCGATTGTTAAAGGCGATGTGGTCGTTATTCGTTATGAGGGCCCTAAAGGGGGCCCCGGTATGCCAGAAATGTTGACACCGACTTCTGCGATTGTGGGGGCGGGTTTGGGTAAAGAGGTGGCTTTGCTCACTGATGGGCGATTTTCGGGTGGCTCGCATGGATTTATTGTCGGGCATATTGTTCCTGAAGCCCAAGAAGGCGGCCCAGTTGCGTTGATTAAAAATGGCGATGTCGTTACCATTGACGCGCAAAACAAGACGTTAAGTGTGGCTATCAGTGCTGAAGATTTGGCGCAACGTCAAGCGCAATGGACGATGCCGCCTTATAAAGCGACACGGGGGACGTTGTATAAGTATATTAAAAATGTTAAAAATGCCTCTGAAGGGTGTGTGACAGATGAGTAGTATGAAGTACAACGAATGACGGGGATAAACGAATTAAGCTTTTGATGGTTAGCCCCAAATATCGCCTAGGGATCAATCCCCAAGCTAAAAGCTCAAGTCTGCTAAAGCAGACTGAACCCCCAGCTTTGGCTTGGCTGAAACATCAAGTCTGCTAAACCTCGTGCGTGGGTTAGTACCCTTTAGGGTACTTGAGCTTTGAGCCATGAGGTTGATCTCATGGCGATAGTAGAAAACTTGATCATCGAGATGAACAAAGATGTCAGATCGATGATCGGAGAAACCTTATAAAATCACTTATCTGAGAGACGTTTTTATAAGTCATTGATTTCATCAATATTCATTTCAACCCTTAATTCGCATTTTTAAACACACCCCTAGCCCTGATGGTACGCACGATACTTGGTAATGAAGTACAGCGACACAAGCGGGGATAAACTGAAGTACAACGAATGACGGGGATAAACGAATTAAGCTATAGATGTTCAGAAAAATAATTTCACCACTAGGGCGAACACGCAAGGCTTGCCCCTACATGAAATCGCTGTTCATCGGTATTGTAGGGGTATACCACCGCGAATGCCCTTTTGAAATTATTTTTCTGAAAAACGATAGAACAAATCCGTTTACTGTGAAAATACCCACAGCATCTAGTACAACTGATACGCGTTCCGAAACGGATTTTCATATTCGGGGGTGGCGAAATAATTTAGCCATGACGATTTATTCCTAAAAGAAGTTGTACTATCACTATATTATAACTCCCTAATCGGCCCCTACATTGACTACATTAACTGATAACTGATAACTGATAACTGATAACTGACTGCCATGAAGATAAACAGTTTTAAAATTGATATCAAAGAAAAAAATTGGCATATTGAGGAAATGGTTTTTGATAACTTTAATTTATTGGTGGGTGTTTCTGGTGTCGGTAAAACCAGAATTGTTAAAACGATTCTTGGCGTTTGTCAAGTTGCTACTGGTAATTATCAACCACAAGAGGTTGTGGATTGGAAAATAGGTTTTGTACATGCCGAACAAGAATATGAATGGGAACTAAGGAGTTCTTTGGTAGAACACGATTTTTATTCAGTTTCTGAGTCAGAATTTGTATTTGAAAGAATTTTAAAAAAAGTCGGTGATGAAAAAATTGTTCTATTAGAACGTTCAGAAAAAGTCAATCAACTGGATGGCAAAGAACTTCCAAAACTTAAAAAGACAGAAAGTGCCATTAATTTGCTCAGCAAAGAGCCAAGTATTGCTCCAATCTACGAAGGATTTAACAGATTTATTTTTAGCCAAGCCGTGCAGCAAGTTGTTTTTAGTGTCAATTTAGAAACAGACAACGCCAAACAGCGAATGCCTTTGGATGATTTTAAAAAGAAATCAACCCAATTACCTTCCGTTGTTAAAGCCTATCGGCTTGCCAAGTTCTATCCAGAAGCATTTAACCAAATCAAAAAGGATTTTACCGACATTTTTCCTTCTGTTGAAGATATAAAAGTCAGTGTCATTAAAAAAACAGAAGGCTATGAGTTTTCTTTCAATATTAAAGAGAATAGCCAGTGGGTATCTCAATCGCAAATCTCCTCTGGTATGTTTCGTACCTTGGTACACTTGATAGACATTTCTCTTGCGCCACAAGGCAGTGTGATAGTCATTGATGAATTTGAAAATAGTTTAGGAATTAATTGTATGCCTGATTTGACAGATTTTGTGATGAGCAAAGCCCCGCATTTACAGTTTATCTTAACCAGTCACCATCCCTATATTATTAGCAAAATTCCTTCTAAAACTTGGAAGTTAGTTAGAAGAAAAGGAGCAACTGTGAGTGTCATCAATGCCACCAACATTCCTCAATTGCAAACGGGTTCAAGACTGAATAAATTTCTTCAGTTAGCCAATCTGCCTGAATATAAGAAAGGCATTTTATGAATTTTGTGTTTTTGGTAGAAGGCGAAAAAGTAAAAGGGGTGCATTGCTATTTTCTTGCTCATACCAAAAGTCACCAGTACAGCGAATTGAGAAATTAACGAATTCTCAAACGGCGTGGCTAGTACAGCGACAGACGAAATGAACAAATTGTCAAATTTCATTATATACTGCACACAGCAATGATTTGGTTCGCTGACTTTCAGTTCGGGAATTCGTGCATCATTCCGTTGTAACCGGTGAGGAAAAAAATCTAAATTTCACCCGTTCACACTATAACTTTACGAAAATAACAATTCCATTCAAAGCATTCGTTTATTTCCCAATTCGCTGTACTCATGGTGAGGAATAGCGGGGAAATGCGCCCAGTAAAAGTCTATAAAAAGTGGGTTGAACATAGTTTTTCTCAACTTTGTTAATAAGGTGAGTTCGACTTTCAATTGAGACTAATAAAGTGTTTGACAATAATTAATTGATAAAACAAACTTTTTTGACGATTAAACCCTTAACATTAATACGTAAAAACTTACAAATTGTGGGCCATAGAGTGAAATGAGCCAGTCAATGTTTTTTTAACTGATTAATTTAAAAGTCATTATTTATAAATAACGAGTTGATAGAATTAATAATTCTATAACTCACTGATATTTAAAGTCGAACTCACGTTAATAGTATTCAGGATCACAACGGATTGCTATTGCAGAAAATAGGAGCCCAAACTTTAGTTTGGGCAGTCCAAACAGCAAGGAAAAATCATGACACACCAACTAGATGTTGAATTATCTCCTGAATGGGAAACATTCAGAGATAAAATTGAATCGAGTCTCAAACCTTTTATTGAAATTCTGCCTCAACAAAATGAGGACTTAACTTGGTGGCAAAGTCAATTTGGCGGCTTGCCCTATTTGCCCAAAGGCAGCGAGTATCCCAAAGATGCTCAAGGCAACCCGTTATTTTTACTGGCTCAAATTAACTTTGAAGAAGTCCCTTGTTTGGCGGGTTTTCCACAAACAGGGATTTTGCAATTTTACATTGCGGATAACGGACTTTACGGGGCCGATTTTGACAATCCAACCCAACAAGAGGGATTTCGTGTGGTCTATTTCCCGGCGATTTCTCAATCAGAAGAGGATTTAGTCACCGATTTTAGCTTTTTGCCTGAACCTGAATACCTGCCCTTGTCTGGTTGCCGTTGTTCATTGCAATTTGAGAAAAAAATGGCACCCGTTGGGCTTTCTGACTACCAATTTTGCGAATTATTCGGTGAGGAATTCTTTGAAAATTTTGCTTCAAAGAAATTGGATATTTTTGAGGAATATGTCAAGAATTTCCCAGAAGACGGACATAGAATGGGTGGTTATGCCTATTTTACTCAGGAGGATCCACGTCCTCAGATAGTGGAGGGTGAAAAGTACATTTTGCTGTTGCAAATTGATACGGATAATGCTGTCGATATTTTGTGGGGCGATAGCGGAGTAGGGAACTTTTTCATCAAAGAAGCCGATTTTGAAAAATTGGACTTTTCTGGGGTGCTTTATAATTGGGACTGCCATTAAAAGCCCATTCGTTTGTAGTAGGCGATTTATCGCCTCACGCGCAGTCGTCTCCTTCCGTTTAGCAGTCCTCCAAGTCTAGGCAGTCGTCCAAACACTCGTCTAGGAAGGCAGAGTCGTGATACGCTGGCCCCTGTTATTGACCTATTTTTTTTGCGGGTTTTTGGACTATCGATTTTGGGGGCCATAAAATATGTTTTCAAATTAAGTTATGGCCCTCAGTCGCGCTTACAATTTGAGACTTTTTGTAGGAATTCCAGGTAGTTACACTGGCTATCCAGGTAGTTACACTGGCTATATTAATCTCGCCCCGTTGGGGCTTTTCGGTAGTTACTTAAGTTATGAAAGGTTTCTCAAAAAGTTTGTTTCCTTCTTGAGTATAACTTAATGGCATTGGACGAAAGGAGGGAACTTGAACTTGAACTTGAACTTGAGAACTTCTCCTTCTAAGTCCAAGATTTCTCCGTCTGTCTTCATTCCAAAAGCGCAGCAGTTTGTAACGATGCAAAGTCTAACTAAAAATTGACTAGGTGTACCATGCCAATAACCCGTTTTAAATTCACTGATAAAAAAGAAAATTGGCATCTGGAAGAAACTTTTTTTGATAACTTAAACCTCTTGCTGGGTATCTCCGGTGTCGGCAAAACTAAAATTCTTAAAGCCCTAGAATTTGTTTGTCAGGTGGCGACAGAGAGTAAGTGTAAACTCAATGGCGAAGCGTGGGAAATTGGTTTTAAGTATGCGGGGCAAGAATATCAGTGGAAGTTTGAAAGCAGTTTAGTCAAGCCAAACTTTTCACATTTTGCTCAACCAAAACAGTCATCTATTCTTTTTGAAGAAGTCGTTAAAAAAGAGGGAGATAAAAGCACCACGCTGTTAAAACGTAATGATTCTTCCTTTTTACTTAACAATGAAGAAATTCCAGCACTCAGACAGAATGAAAGTGCCATTAATTTACTTTCACAAATAGAAACGATAAGGCCCATTCATCAGGCATTTAAAAGAGTTATCGTTAGCGAGATTATTCAAGAAAAGCATGTTGGCTCTCGCATGAATCCACAATCAAATCATGTCGAACCACCCATTGGTTTGGAGCAGTTTAAAGAGAATTCAATTAAACTGCCAACGGTTGCCAAAGCTTACTGGTTGCAACAACAGTATCCTGATGAATTTGATAAAATAAAACAAGAATTTACTTCAATTTTTACGACTGTCGAAGATATTAAAGTCAATCTCACGAAAGAAGCCGGCGGTATTTATGAATTTTCTGTTAATCTCAAAGAAAAGACTTCTGAAAAATGGATATCTCAATGGCAAATGTCAGCCGGTATGTTTCGTACTTTCGCTCATTTAATAGAAATTACTATGGCACCCGAAGAGAGTGTGATAGTGATTGATGAATTAGAAAACGGCTTGGGGACTAATTGTATGCCGGGGCTGACAGATTTTATTTTAAATAAGACTTCGCACTTGCAAGTTATCCTAACCAGTCATCATCCTTATCTTATCCGTCACATTCATGAGAAGAGATGGAAATTAGTCAAAAGGAAGGGTGGACAAGTCAGTGTCATCAATGCGCTCGATATTCCGCAACTGCAAACAGACGAGGGCGTTGATAAGTTTATTCGGTTGACTAGCTTGCCTGAGTATGAGGGTGGAATTTCGTGAACTCGGAGTACGTTTGTACGAACTTGGATTCCGTCAAGATGAATAGCCACAGGTGAAACCTGTGGTAAATGTAAAGTAAAATCAACCCTGAAGGGGTTGAATGTGAATAGCCACAGGTAAAACCTGTGGATTTTGTTGTGGTAAAGCCAACCCTGAAGGGGTTGAATGTGAATAGCCACAGGTGGAACCTGTGGGTTTTGTTATGGTAATGCTAACCCCGAAGGTTTTAGCAAGCATAAAGGCTAATACCGAATGAATGCTTTTAAAACACGCTCTAAAACCGACTAAACCCGTTATAGTACCCTTTAAGGTACGAAAACGCAGCGCCAATCGCTTTAGCAATTGGCTTCGTCGGCGTTTTGCAAGTCCCTCTTTAAATAACTTTTTGATTTTATTCGCTATTCGCGGCGAATGTCGCCATTGGCGGAATTGGCGAAGCTGTTGTTTATCATTCCCGTTTTAATTGGTTTATCGCTATTCGCCATTACCGATTAGCAAAATTTTTAACGAGTTGAGTGAGCATATCTACCAGATACTGTTGTTCAAATCCGTCCATTTTTTCAAACTCTTTCACTACCGCGGCGACATCAATATTTGGTAATGCTTGGGCAATCGGGGCGGTAAATGCCGGTTTTATAGTTTCTACTAATGCTTCTTCTGTGGTTGGTTGAATCGCGTTAGTTTCTTCGTCCAGACAACCTAAGTAAACCAGTTGCCGCTCAGCATCAATGCCTAAATTTTCTAGCGTGAGATTGAGTAAAGGGGGATAGCGTGTGCTTTGTTGTAAGGCATCCGCGTGGCGTGTGGCACCTCTAAATGTTTCTAAAGCTAGTTTATCAGGCTGTTCTTCTTGCAGTGCTTTTGCTAAATCTTCTGCCAAGGTGGGTTCAACGTGGACAATTTGCCACAAACGCCACGTATTATTGATTGGAAAGGCAACCACTACACAACGTTGTTCTGACAGAATTGGGCTGCATTGTAGGTGCATACGCATGTTTGCACGTAAAGCTTCGCGTGCGGCTTCTTCGCTTTCGTACAACCAATGCGATTTGGAATAGCAGCGCCAGTCGTTTTTTGCCTTGATAATCCATGTGCCATCCGGCTGTAAGCGGGCTCTTAAGGCATATTTAAAAATTTTATCGAGTATGCAACGCCCGGCAAAAGGCGGCCAAATCCATTGTGCTGGGGTGTATTCATCAGGAAATTCTGGCAAATGATGTCTGGTAGAGGGCGTGGTGGGTTTTTTAGGCACTTTAGCTTGTAACGCTTGGTTGAGTGTTTTATCCATCTTGGTAATCGGTAATTGTACTTTTAAAAAATCCGATGTCTCAAAGGCATCGGATTTTTAGCAAATTGCTAAAAGCGAATTTGATTGACGCTGGTAATTGCCAAAATCACGCCGGTGATAATTACGCCTATTATGCCACCTATTACCAAAATCGCCACCGGTTCTATCAACAACAAAAAGCGTTTCATTCGCACTCGTGAGCTTTCTTCTAGCAGTTTGGCTAGTGAACGCAACATGCGAGGCAATTCACCGGCACGTTCACCAGCGCGTATCAGATTGTGCCCCGTCGGTGTCAAGGCATCATTTTCTTGCAGGGCTTGCGATAAACTCGTCCCGCCTTTGACGGCTTTGCTGACTTGAGTGAGTTTGGCATTAAGGCTTGGTAGTTTAATCCCTTGAGCGGCTAATTCAAGTGCCCGTAATAGAGGAACGCGATTTTCTAGTAATGTACCCATCATTGCTGCCCAACGGGCGGTTTCGGCTTCGATGATCCAAACGCCTAGTAGCGGCAATCTTGTTGCGGCATCTTTGAGTTTTGCGCGTAACTTCGGTTGACTCAACCCTGTAACAAAAAAAATCGCCAACAGGGCCACCGCCGCGATAAGCCATTGAAAATAGGTATTAAAAAACATGCCAGTGCTTAGGACAAATTGGGCAAGCATGGGTATGTCGTCACCGCGATTTTTGAGGATGCCGGCAAAGCGGGGCACGACGACAGTAAAAATCATCAAGATGGCGGCAATGCCTGAGACGATTAGGATTATAGGGTAAATCATCGCGTTACGCATTTCATCAGCGACTCGCGCTTCATACTCCATTTGAACGACACCATCGCGCAAGGCGAGGGCAAGTTTGCCGGTGAGTTCTCCGGCTTCGACTAATTGTGTGACATACCAAGGTAATTTCAAAGGGCATGCTTGCAAAGTGGCAGAGAATGCCATGCCTTGGCGTAATTGAGCGGCAATGTCGGCAAAGGTTTGGGTGATAAACGGATGATGTGAGGAATTGGCGAGGGATTCTACCGCTTCTATTAGGGCAACGCCGGATTCTAGCAGGGTGGCGAGTTCGTGCAAGACAATAATAATGTCGCGCTGTTTGGGTTTGCCACCGGTGGTACGAGTTTTTGCGCCCACTGATGTGAGAGAGAGGGGCGTAAGGCCTCGTCGTTGGAGTTGACGGGCGGCCTCTCTTTCGGCTTCGGCCGTTAAAATGCCGCTGACTTCTTGTTTTTGGGCATCTATCGCTTGATATCTATAACGCATATTTTCAGTGAACAGTTATCAGTTATCAGTTATTCAGTTATCAGTTATCTTCAGTTATCAGTTATTCGTCATTCAGTAAATATTATCGTAATTCAAACTCTCGGTGTCATTTTAATAAAAACACGCTGATTTCTGATAAAGTCCAGTTGTCAGTTATTAGTTATATATTATTAACGTGAGTTCGACTTTATTTTTCAATAAGTTATATAAATCATTTCTTAATCAATTATTTGAAGACAATTAATTGATTAAAAACACATTTTTATTAGATGAAATACCCTTAGTATTAATAGGTGAAAACCGAGTATTTGTGGGCCATCAATTGGAATAAGTAAGTACAGTTTATGGGTTTTGTTTTTAACTGATTGATGTTTTTAACTGATTGATAATTAAGCCATTATCACTAACTAATTGATATAACTCATAATTTACTAAAAAATTGATATTTAAAGTCGAACTCACGTTATTAGTTATCAGTTGTTTCATTGATCACTGAAAAACTGATAACTGATCACTGACTAAAGGCTGTCTAAATATTTTTCTGCATCTAACGCCGCCATACAGCCCGTTCCGGCAGAAGTAACGGCTTGACGGTAAACATGGTCACATACGTCGCCAGCGGCAAATACGCCCGGCACACTGGTTGCCTGTGCATTGCCTTCTGATCCGCTTTTGACCGCAAGGTAGCCGTTATTCATGTCTAATTGCCCTTTAAACAAGTCCGTGTTCGGTTTGTGCCCGATGGCAATGAAGACACCGTGCAAGTCAAGTTCTTTGGTGCTGCCATCCTTGACATTTTTAAGACGCATTCCGGTCACGCCGCTGTTATCACCTAGCACTTCGTCAAGGACGTGATTCCACTCAATCGTGACTTTGCCTTCTTTTTGCTTTTCAAGCAGACGATTAGCCAATATTTTCTCGGCACGAAGGGCATCGCGCCGATGTACTAAGGTGACGTGTGAGGCAATGTTGGCTAAGTATAAGGCCTCTTCCACGGCCGTATTGCCACCGCCTATCACGGCTACTTTTTGTTCACGATAAAAAAAGCCATCACAGGTGGCGCAGGCCGATACGCCTTTACCATTGAATGTTTTTTCGGAGGGTAAGCCTAAGTACATGGCCGAAGCCCCCGTGGCAATAATCAGCGCGTCGCAAGTGTATTTGCCAGAATCGCCCGTTAAATTAAATGGGCGTTGTTTTAAATCAACGGCATTGATCTGGTCAAAAATAATTTCTGTGTTAAATTGTTCAGCATGTTTAAGCATCCGATCCATTAATTCCGGGCCTTGCACACCTTGATAGTCGCCCGGCCAATTTTCAACGTCAGTGGTGGTCGTTAATTGTCCACCTTGTTGCATGCCGGTGATAATAACCGGATTGAGATTGGCACGGGCTGCATAGACGGCCGCTGTGTAGCCGGCAGGCCCCGATCCCAGGATTAATAGGCGACAATGTTTGACTTCACTCATTGATTGCTCCAAATGTTGTATGGGTGAAAATTTAAATTATTAAAGCCAGGGGCGGTGCCCTTGGCTTTATTAATATCGCCCCGTTGGGGCTTTATTAATAACGTGAGTTCGGCTTTTCAATAAGTTTCCGGGCTTGATCCTTGTTGTTGAGTGTATATGATTGGAGAGTGATAGTCAAAAGGCTTGTCTAGTACAACGAATTACGCGGATAAACGAATTGTTACGCGAGTACAAC
>Ga0190315_1000252_pt1 | contig 32071 bp, 63 predicted proteins | sample 48701101_MG_FD_161673 | JGI IMG/M metagenome (GOLD analysis project Ga0190315, IMG submission 161673) | Hydrothermal vent sediment bacterial communities from Southern Trench, Guaymas Basin, Mexico - 4870-11-0-1_MG | ecosystem: Environmental > Aquatic > Marine > Hydrothermal vents > Sediment ...
TTCTCAATTACTTCTTGTTCTTCAATCATTTTTGTTACAGTATTTTTAATATAATCTGTAAGTTCCGTAGGTTCAAAACGAACAATATTTTGATCTGTTGGGTCTATTTCCATATAATTTTCCTCCATATTTTTTTTTAATTTTGCGTGGATATTTTTAAAATCCCATGTCCACATCATGGGTTTTAATTGCCTCCACGCATTAGTATCATTGGCATAATAAATTTAATAAATAATAATTTGATTTTGATTTTCAATTATTTTTGTTGTAGTAAATTTAAAATAATTTACATGTTTTGTAAAATCAAAACAAATAATACTTTGATCTATTGGGTCTATTTTCATTTTTACCTCTATAATTCATCTAAATTGATTTCAATTTTAAATGTAATTTTTTCACCTTTGGGATGAATTTTACCTTTTATATTTTTACAATCTATTAATTTTTTATTATTAAAATCAAATAATTTATTATTTTCTTTTTTACTTGTTTCTATAAAATAATTTGCATCTTTTTCATCTTCAAAATTTTGAACTGCTTTACCGTTTGCATATCTAACTTGCCATATTTTATTTGTTTCATTTTTTAAAAGTGGACAATTTGGTCCTGAACATGCTTTTTCAATGACTTCAAAAATTCCTTCTGGATTCGCCGGTAAATCAACAACAGAAATTTCAGATAATCTTTTTACAATTACACGATTAATATCTTTTCCAAGAATATGATCAAATTGTTTTACTCGATCTGCTCTTCCGCCAATACTAAAACCTTTTAATATTCCTTCTTTTATTTTAGTTCTAATTGGTTTAACATCATCAGCATTAGATATTTTTACAACTATAAAAGGACCTTTTTCAGTAAATTCTGTTTTATATGTATTTCCTTTAGAATCAATATATTCAGGTATTACTTTTCCGATTGCATCCGGATTTCGTATATCTTTACCATGCATATAGCGAACAATAGGATTTTGCATATAACGATCCCATTGTGCACGAAGAGAATCCATGTCAATTTGTTCAAGATCATGATCAAGATTTCCTGTTGAGGCAATTCCAACAATCACAAGATCATTTTCATTATCATCAATTTCATTTTCAATTTTTTCTAATTTCATTACATATTCAAAATTAGATTCAATTTTATTCATTAACTCTTCTTTTTTCTTTTCAGTTAACATTCGAGCAGTTTCTGTAGAATATCCTTTTTCTTCAAGTTGAGTTTGATAATCTATAGGGTCAAAAGATTCAATTGTCATGGGTTCCCGTTCATCTTTATCTAACATTTTTTAACTCCTCAATATATAATTATTATTAATTAAGATTTTTAAATTTCACTTGTTCTATAATAACCTCTATTAAATTTTTTAATAACTTCATTTTTATTTAATTTTAAATCTTTAAATATTCCATTAAAATTTCCATTTTGCCATCGATCAATTTCAATAGCTCTTTTTGTATTTAAACGATATATAATTATTGTTTTCATCTTATCCTTTCCATATATTCAAGATTATTTTTTATATTTGATCTTACTTCTTTCATTAACATTGTGCCTACTTTTAATGATCCATTATATTGTTTATAATAATTTAAAATTTCTTCTTTTTTATCTAATGATTCTCTAATATATTTAGTTACGTATTTTCTAAATTCTAAAAAATCTTTTCTATTTAAATTTTTATTAAGCCATATAATCATTGCATTATAATTATGTTTTCTTGATAAACCACATGCTAAATCTAAAGCACCCATAAATTTTTCAGAGGCTCTTGCCATACCAATAAATTCATTATCAATTGCCCAACATTTATTTGCATTATCAATTATTAAATTTGCTTCATGACGATCACCATTTCCTAATATCATATCAAGTACAAAAATTTTTGCAAGATTATCAAAATGTTTTTTATAAATTTTTATGTTATCTACTTCATAACCTGCATAAGGTTCAACACCATTTATTATTTTTTGACATGAACCATTGCCTTTTCCAAAATTACCTGAAATAGTTTCAGGCACAATATCCCAATTTAAAATTTTTGAAATATTATATGTTGATGTTTCACCAATAATATCTCCTTTTTTCATTATTTTATATATTCCGGCTGAACCATTATTAAATTTTATAATATATGAATTATCATCATGCATACCACCAATTATTCCAAAATCATTTAATGTAATTATTTCTTTTACATTATTTTTTGTCATATATGTATGTTCTTTTTCTTTAGGAATTATATCTTTAATTCGTCTTTTATGTGGTTTATGCCAAAATCCTTTTTTATCTCTAAAACCTTTAACATTTATTTCTCTTTTATTTAAATCTTGTAAATTTAATTCTATTTTTTTTATTTTATCACCCATAAAAGATTCTGAATATTTATATCCTAATGAAATTATATAAGCCATTCTTTGAATTTGAATTAATATATTATTTTTAAAATCTGAAAATTTTATTATTCCTTTATGAGTATAACCAAAAGAAAATTTTAAAAGATATTTTAAATCTGCTGATGCATTTGGACTCGAAGTCCAATGAATATTTTGACAATTTTTTGGATTTATACCTTTACCATCAATTCGAATCCATTTATCACCATTTTTATAAATTGAATAAAAATTTTTATTCATTATATCCTCCCAGCCATTATTGCGAGTGTTAAATAAAAATGCTCAGGATCTTTTTCTAATAATAATTCGGCAGTATTTTTATTATTTAAATATTGCATTCCCATTGAAAGTATTTCTGTTGATCTAAAACCAGTATAAATTTTTCCTATATATGGGTGAATAAATTTATCTTTTTTTACAATTTCATATTTATTATAAGGAATATCTGGAAATAAATCTTTTAAATATTCTGTTTCATTATTTTTAGTTCTATTATTAAAAAATTTTACTAAAATATTATGAATTTTTTTACTATTATTTTCTATTATATGTCCAAATTCATGTTCTAATGTTGCATTTAAATATCCTTCTTTTAATACAATTGTATCTTCAGTAGAATAAGATCTTCCTTTTTCATTACTTAAAATTATATTTATTTTTCCAATTAAAGATTTTAATGAATCCGAAATTTTTGATGATAGATTAATCATTTCATTTTTTACAAATACAACATCATTAATATTCTTTGAATAAAATTCAAGATCATAATTTATTTGATCTTTTTGTGATCCTATTACATTTTGAATAGCAATATTAATATCTTTTTCTTTTTCAAAAGTTTTTTCAAAATCTTTTTTTACAAAATAAATTTTTTTATCAGTTTCAAAATCACCAGTTACATTTATCCAATCTGCTGGTTTTTCTTGTTCTTTTCTACCCAATCTTTGTTTTCTTTGAAATACCTTACCTTGCCTATGAACAGTTACGTAACCTTCATGAGTTCCCCGTTCATTTTTTTCTAATGGATTAATATCTATTTCTATTTTTGAAATTGAATCAGCAATATACATTAAACCATTTTTATGTATTATTTCTGGAAGTTCTTGCAAAGGAATTATTGTACAACGACATTGAGGACGATTAGGTGGATACATAAATTTTTCATTAGTTTTTGGATCTATAAATGGATCATTTAACTTTTGAATTTGTCCATTTAGTCTTTTACTGTCAGCAGCAGTACGTTTATTATTCATTGCTGCTTTCCACATTTTAAATTTAACAATACCAGATTTTTCATAAGCACTATGTCTACCTGCATTCATTGCTGTTAATAATTCAGTTCGTGCAATTCTTTCAAGTTCAAAATCTTGCATTCGTTCAAAAATAGTTGATAATCTTTTTTTAATTTGTGTTATAGATTCTTTATTTTGAATTCCTTCTAATAATTCTAATGATAAATTACCTTTTAATCTTGCCATTGTTTTATTAGAAAGAATAATTTCACGATTATGTAAATATTCTAATGCTTCAGGATCTGGTTTTGAATTAGTAAAATTATAATATTTATTTGTTTCATTATAACTATTTATAAAAGTATCAATTATTTTTTCTGTAAGAATTTTTTCAAATTCTTCGAATCCTATAGTTTCAATAATTTTTTCTATAAGTGAAAGTTCTATTTTTGAAAGATTCTGCATTTTTACCTCAATAAATAATTATTATTAATAAAAAAAGAAAAATTAATTTTTTTAATTTGTTATTACTGTCGCCCCTTCAGATTCAATATTAGCAACTGCAGCATCACTTGCCGATGATCTCACAGCATTTGTACCTGTTAGATTGATCACATTGCCAGATGCCCATGTGAGATCAGCATCAAAGTCGATGAGGAGCTGGTCAACTTCTGCTGTCGAGAGTCCGCCCGGTGAGACAGGACCAAATTTGAAGGTCGCTGGTTTCATTGTCCACATTTTGCCGCTGTATCCGGATATTGTGTTATTACCCCAGCAACTGAAATACGTAAGTTCTGCTGGCAGATTAGCAATATCTCCAGTGACCGTGTTACTACCCCAGCAACCGAAATATGTGAACCCTGTAGGTAAATTCGCAATATTTCCAGTGACCGTGTTATTACCCCAACAACTGAAATATGTGAGCCCTACTGGCAGATTGGCAATGTCTCCAGTGACCGTGTTACTACCCCAGCATTTAAAAACCGTAAGCCCTGTAGGTAAATTCGCAATGTCTCCAGTGACCGTATTACTACCCCAACAACTAAAATACGTGAGCCCTATAGGTAAATTCACAATATCTCCAGTGACTGTGTTACTACCACTGCAACCAAAATATGTGAGCCCTACTGGCAGATTGGCAATGTCTAACGAAATATCCACACCAGACCGATCCATCATGAATTTCGTCAGCGCAACCGAACCAAATACCCGCACAACGTAATCACCAGCGCTGCCGTAGTCATGTGACCATGCCTGATTTATGCCGCTATAAGCCGATCTCGCTGATCCATCACCCCAATCAACACTGATCATCTGTCCTGGCAACATGCTAAACTGTCCGCTGATAATCTGTGTATTGTTCACATCGAACTCGAAGTATCGGTGGCGACGGATCATGCCATCATCATTAAGGTATCCGACACTATGTAATGATTTTCTGCAGTGGATCATAGTTGCCTCAATGAAAGTATGATACCATTAGTTTACCTGATGTGTCACTTGTACGAGTTGCCTTAAAATCAGCAATTTGTGCTGGAGAATTAAGTGTAACTATATCACCAATATTGACAGAATGCCCTTCATTTGATGTGGGATCTGAACCATCATCCCAATATCTAATTTGTGCTATTTCAAGTGTCATAAATGCATATTCTGCATCACTATATTTTTCTGGTGTTAAATTAATTACTGAATCAGTAACTTCTATAATTTCATGATTAAAACATTTCCATTGAGCCGGAAATACTGTAACTGCTACATGTTTTATTCTTACCATTTTAATTTACCTCATTTTAATAAATTTAAATTAATTTCTATTTTATTTGCCATAATAGCCTTATGTTGTGCTAATGCTTCTTTTTTAGTTGGAAAACATGATATTATTTTACCTTTATCTTTTCCATGACAATGAATTGTACAAAATTTATTATTAATTTTCTTTATCATTTTCCAACCTCATGTTTTTTCGTAACCAATTCCGATTAATTGCTTCATCATCAATTTTAATAGTTTTTATTTTATTCATAGATCTCCACCAAATGATGTATCATTTTTAAATACAATGATAGGATTTGAAGATATTGTAAATTCTCTTTCACTGAATATATCAGATAAACCCCAAAATAACCAAATATTTTTTTTTTGGAAATGAGTGTCTAATAATTATTCCATCCTTCATTGCAAAGGCTTTTGCAATATTAAAACGTTCTGACCATGATGATAAAGATGCTAATTCTACTTTACATTTTCCATCTTTATTTAATGTTTCTTTAATTTTTTCAGCTCTATTTTCTTTAATTCCACGATATAATTTTATATTATCTGTATCTGGAAACATTTTATCCATAACTTGATCAATAAATTTTTTCATTACAATAACTTTTTGTAAATAATTTTTATCTAATGCTTTTTCTTTAAGATTTTCTTTAAATTCTTTATCAGGAAAATGACCAAGAATATGTCCAATAACATCATCATTTGGTAAATGTGTATCTAAATCTTTTCCAGTTAATTCATTTATTGCCATTTGTAATTTTACTGAATCTATAAATTGTGGGTTATCAAAAAATTTTTCAACACTTTCTTTAACTGAATTATTTTTTATATTTCCAGCATAAAATGTAATATCATCAAACATATTTTTAAATTTTACAGCACCTTCTGTAATTTCAAGAGGTACATATAATTTACCATTTTTTAATTTAATATCATCCCATGTTCGAATTAAATTCGACCAATCCCAATCAATACCCATTTTTTTAAATTCATTAGAATATTTATCTAATTCATCACTGAAATCTAAAGAATCATAATATTCTTGATATTCTTTTTTAGCAAACAATTTTTCATTTTTATTTTTTTCTTTTTGACCAAGTCTTTGTTTACGCTGGAATATTTTTCCATTACGGTGAACTGTTACGTAACCTTCGTATGTTCCTCGTTCATCTTTTGATAATTTTAATAAATTAATTTCAATCATTATATAACCGTTTTAATTCATCTTCAAGAATTTTTTGTTGATTTTTATTCCATTTTTTAATTTTATTAATAAATTTTTCTTCATTATCATCAAAAATTGTATTAACAGAAACTGCTTTTTCTAAATTTTTATTATATATATTTGAATCATCAATTTTTATTTCTTCTTTTATAGTATCAGAAGGGTCTAATTTTGATAAAAATATATCTAAAAATTTTTCATCCATTTTACCAATCTCCATTATATTCTTTTAAATTATCTGGTGGTCCTCCATATAATTTCATTTTAAATTTATCACAATATTTTTTTATTGCACGTCGATAAGATTTTTCATCATCATTCATAATTGCGTTTTCACAATCAGATTTAATTTTTGTTACAAATTTTTGTGTTTTTATAATATCTGCCATACCTTTTTCAATTTCATTTATCGTTTCAGATGAAGGAATACATATCCATAAATTATTACTATAAACAGTATGTGCCATCATTATATTTGTTCTTTGATAATTATGTCGAGTTGTAACTAACATTATATCTTCTAATGATAATGAATCAAAAGGTAAAATATCACCAAGTGATGGATGAGTATGATAAACTGCATAAGTATCCGTACCAGCAGGAACAGAAACAGATAAACCATTACCAATATTATTAACATTACCTAAAAACATTTTATTATTTTTAAAATGAATAGGAACTGCAATTTCTCTTTCAAGTTTTTTTGATTGTTCTTTTATTTTATTCATTTTAATAATTTCTTGATCTGAAATTCGTATATTTGATGGCATTGAATTAAGTATTGGTAATTTTCCAGCAATTATAACATTCATATCAATTTTAGTATTTTTTTGTTTTTCTGGTTTTATATCTTCACTTGATTTTACCCATCGATATTGTTGAAAAGTTTTTCCGCCACGGCGAACTGTAACTTTTTTACGTGTTAAACCAGGACGATCTTTTAAACTAACCATTAATCTTCACCATAATTATATGAATGTTCTAATTCAGTTTCTTTTGTTTCTGATTCTTCTGAACCAGGTTCAGGTCCTTCTGATTCATATTCTGGTTCTTCTGAACCAAATTCTGATTCTCCAGGTTCTTCTGGACCACCCATTCCAGCTTGCATTATTTTTTGTTGCATTACTAATTGAGCAAATGGACTATTAAATTCTTTATCTTCATATTCTTTTTTACCTTCTCGCTTTCTAATTTCATTTATTGTTATTATTCCATCAGTAATTTGAATATGATCTATATCTGTTTGAATTTTTTTATCTTGAAGATCAAGTGATGTATCAAATTTAAATTGTATATCTTTAGAATAATATTTCCAAATAATTTCTCGATTAAAATAATTTTCTATAAGTGAAAGAATTACACGTACTCCATTTTGTTTATAATTTTGTGATTGTGTAATTGCAGTAGCACGATTAATACGATCTGTAAAACCAAGCTCTGATGGTGCTATTTTAAATAATGCAAAAATTAATTTTTGAAAATATTCTGCTGATTGGAGCCATTGCATATTTTGTGCTGATATCTGCAAAGGCATTACTTTTGTACCACCAGATGTTATAAGCCATTTACCAGTATTATTTTCACCTTTTAATTGTTGTTTATATAATTGTGCTCTTTTTCTAAGTTCTTCTGGATCTGTAATATCATCATGTGATATCATACCAGAAATTGGAAAATTATTTTCATAATATTTTCTTTGTGCTGCTATACTTGCAGTAAGATAATCAGCAATATCTTTTATAATTTGTAATGGAGCAGTACCATATAATGATCGACTTTGTGGACGCATCATAAGATAAATAATTTCATCTTTTTGAAATGGAATTGGTCTTGCTTGCACATTTGTAAAAGAATATTGCCAATAACGATAAATTTTACCAAATGGATCCGAATCTGCGAGAAAACTTCGACCATCACGACTCATCATTTCTATCGGTGGAATTTTATTATTTGGTTTTAATTCACCAGTTTCTTTATTATAACATTCTTCTGGAAAAACAAGAATTAATACTCCTGCATCATACATAAGAAGATCAGGAAGCATTCTTTTCATTGTTACTTGATAATCTTCCATCCATTTCCTGGAACTAAAAAAATCAATTGCATTATCTATTTTATTTTGTAAATCATTAGAAATATCTTCTTCTTCTTTTATTGGAATAATATTAAATTTTGTTTGTAATACTGAATCAATAATATGTGATATTACCATTCGGACATAAACATTATTTTCATATTGTTCTAATTCCCCATAATCAATTCCAAGTCGCGGACGACCGAAAACTGGATTAATATAGAAATCTCGGGTAAAAGTGGCCTTATGACCTGGATTGGGTGAATCTAAGACATATTGAACAGGACTAACTTGATTTTGATAAACTGTTGTTGCTATTAAAGAACCCATCTGAGGATTAATTTGATAATTATAACCATTGTTTGCCATTTAAAATTCACCTCTTCTCAATAACATCTAATTCATTCAATACAATTACATTTTTTTGTGATGGATTATCCCCACAGACTTCTATTGTAAATCTTTCACCAGCAGCAATATTAACTGTAATTAGAGCTCGATTTATTCCATTTTCAATTTCATTTTTATCTCCAAATGGAAATATTTTCTCTCCATTAATTAAAAATCGATAATATGCTTTAATATCTTTTTCCATTAAAAATTCAATTGCAATAATTTCTATTGGATAATCAAAAGTTTTTTGGAAAATAGAAACAAAGGAAACACCATTTAAAGCACAAGAACTTTGATAAATCTTAAAATAGGTTGTATAACCAAAAAATAATTTTTTTAATCCAACCCAAATTTTTTCAATAATATTCATTTTATTTATAACTCCGTCTATCTATTTTTTTCTATTTATTTTCCTCTTTAATTTTTTTAAAATTTTTGGATTTATTTCGAGTTTTTCAAAATCTAAATCATGACGATCAATATTAATTTTATGTGGAGATTTTATTTCTACTTCAATCATAATTATAACCTTTCTAAGGATAATTTTTAGAGATATTTTATATGCACATTGGCTGTATCCTTATTGGACCTGACTCTATTTTTATCCTTCAATATATAATTATTATTAATTAAGAAAATTATACTTTATATTGAAATAATAATTGGATCAATTACTTGGGTTTTAAAACTATTTATTGCATATCCAAGAGCATCTACCATATCATCGTGAACAGAATCGGGGAAAAGAAGTAACTCATCAATTAAATCTTGTTGATATTTTTTATGGAAAAATAAATTTCCATTTTCAATCCAAGGTGAAAAAGCCATTGCACGAGATATTTTATCGCCTACTGGTTTAATTCCTTTTATTGGCAATCCACCAATAGATTGCAATTCCTGAATTAAAGCTTTCTGGTAAGCTACATCTTCAATTAAAATCTTTTGTGGATTCCATATTTCATTCATTTCAATAATTTTCTCTTTTTGTTGTGTAAAAGTCCAATGACCTTTTTTTACATCAAGAATATATAATTTATTATCTTCACCTTTACCAACAACACATAATACTGAAAAATCAGCAGAATCTTTTTGAGATATAGCAGGATCTACGCCTATATGAATTTTTTTTATTTTTATAGATTTATTATCTTGGTTTATAATAATTTCATTCTTTTTTAATAATGAATCATAAAATTTAAACCATTCATATTTAAATATATTTCCTTCTTGAAGTAAACTAACATCATTCATATATTGAAGATTCCATATAATAGATCCTAATTCTTCTCTTTTCTGTTCTAATTTTTTTAATGGATAAAGCCATTCACATAAAGCCTTTCCAGTTTCAGAATCAATTGCCGGCATTTTAAGCACAGAATACTTTAAATCATCAATAAGGAACTGATAGAGATCTGATGGATGATAACGAGTTCCAAGGACCCCGATTTTTGAATTAGCAAGCGGAACGGGCATTAAACTGGTTTTATACCAATCTAAATCTTTTTCACGTTGTGATTGGGAACGAGCAGAAGCAAAGGAAATGAGATCATCGAGATATAAATGAGTTGAATGGAGTCCTGTAATTTGACCAGAACCAGAACCGACAGACATAAGAGTTGGTTCTGTGTGATGCTCTGTCCTGGTACTTAATTCTATTTCATGGTCAGACCAAGGAATTCCTTTTAACTCTCCATAATATTTTTTAATTATTGGATTATATTCAATTGTATTTCTAATAGATCGAAGAAATACCATTGCTTTTTTATCCGATTCTGAAGCTAAAATTATACGTAAATTTGGATTATTAACAATTAACCAAGTAATATAACCACTTAACATTTTAGACTTACCATGACCTCTTGGAAGTAAAATTAAAGCATTTTGTGCATTTTCAAGATGATCAAGAATCATTGAATGAATACCATCAATACGATATCCATAAACTTTATTAACAAAATAATGTGGAGAATATTTTAATAATTGTTTTATTTGAATATCTACCATTTATACCTCAAATATAAAATATTTATAATTTATAAATATAAATTACATTTTCAATTTTTTCTATACACTTATCTATATCTTTTTTAATTTCATCATCCCAAAATCTAAGTATTTTGTATCCTTCTTTTTCTATTTTAATATCACGTTATTTATCTCTTTCTTGGACATTGGATTATCATGCCAATATCTTCCATCACATTCTATAATTATATTATAATCTGTTAATAGTATATCAACACTATATATTAATATTTTAAATTGTGTTTTAAAGTTATAATTTCTTTTTTCTAATTCTTTTTGCATTATAAGTTCTATATTTGTATTTTCTGTTGGATGTAAACAACCACAGGATTTTGTATGACCAGTTTTTAATGAATTTAATAAACAATTTTTTATAGTTTTATTTTCACATTGACATTGACATTTAAAAATTAAATTTCCATTTTTATCTCTTTTTACATATTCTAAAATTTTCCATCTTCCAAAAGTTTTACCAATCATTTCTCTAATATTACATTCACCACATGATTTAGAAGATCCAGATAATAAACTTGTACTACTAACTATTTTTTTATTTCCACATTTACATAAACATAAATAAGCTGGTTTATTATATAATAATCCATTTTCTTTTAAAACTAACTAATCTCCAAATTTTTTTCCAATTAATTTATTTTTATGTAATTTATCAAAACATTCTCTACATAAAATTGATTTATATCTATATTCCATTTTTTGAACTTTTTTACAATGATTACATATTATAAAAACTTTTTTACCAGATTTTGGATATTTTTTAAAATATATTTCTAATTCTTCTTTAGTTTTATTATGTAATTTTGTAGTTTTTTCCCAATCAATTTTAAAATTTTTATTATTTTTATAAAAATTTTTAAATTCACTTATTTTTTTCTTCATAATTTCAATTATAAAAATTAATTAAATATCTATGTTTTTATTTTTATTTTCTTTAGATGTAATTTCTTTTCCTAACTTTTTAATCAATTCGGGATCCACATCTTCAAATTCAATCTTCATATCAGTCTCATTTTTAATAATTTCTGATGGTTGATTATTTAAAAGCATTTCAAGTTTTGTGGCCTTATCTATTAAAGAAATACAATCTTTTAATGACATTTCATCGATTTCTTCTTCAGATTTTAGAATTTTTTGTATTTTCTTTTGACCTAAAATTGCCATAATCGATGCCAATTTCTTTTGTTTAATTCGAATAAATTGAAGTTCTTCATTGGCTTTTAACTCGTCCTGCTCGAATATAAAACGATCATAAGCCTTAGATCTCGATTCCCAGTCATTAATGAATTTTAATCGATAAATACTACCTTTTAACTCTTTATATTGTAAAAATTCAAGCATTGTATATATTGACCGTGAAGGTCCTAAAGAAACATAATCAAGAAATATTCCATAATCTTCATCCGATTCTCTTTCTAATTGATCCCAAGCTTTTTTTGTCATTTTTTATAATTCTCCTTTAATTTTTAATAAATTTATCTTTTCTTCATTATAATATTCTTTATCATATTTTAATGCATATATGAATAATTTATTCCAAAATTCACGATTAAAATTTGTTTTTATATGATTTGAACATGATAATGGTATTAATTGCCATTTTTTCTCATTACAACCTTGTTCTTTATCATAATCAATATGATGTACATGTAAATTTTGTCCATTATTACATATATTTTTATGTAAACCTGAAATATAATCACAATTATTATATTTTTCACGTATTTCTTTCTTTATTTTATTATTAAACTTTGGACAATATTTTCCAAAAGATATACCACCTTTCCAATGTGGGCTTTTTTCACCAGATATTTTTTCAGATATTAATTTACTTGTTAAACATCCACATGATTTAGTATTACCATTTTTTAAAAATGCTTCTAAAACTTTAAATTTATTTCCACAATGACATTGAGCCAATACTATTTTTAAACCATATTTATTTTTTCCAACTTCTTTTAAAATTTTAATTCCATTATATTCTTTTCCAACATTATTTTTATAATTTGGATGATTTTTTCCTTTTTTAATACTACAATTATTACATAATCCTTTTGTTTTTTGATATCTATAATATGGTATTAATCTTTTATATCTACATTTATCATAAATTGCATATACTTTTTTATGTGATTTTGAATATTTTTTAAAATATTCTTTTATTTCATTAATACTTTTATTATAATATTTTACAGTTTTCTCCCAATCTATACTCATTCATATTATCCTCAATATATAATTATTTTTAATTAAGATTCAATCTCCTTTTTTCTTTTTCCAATTTCTCAAGTTCCTCTTCCCAATTTTTTGATGCATGTGGTCCTAAAAACCCTGTACCAACACGAGATTGCTTATTATACTTATTATAGACTTGCCATTGAGTATAATGATCTCTATAATATTCTTGAGCACGTATCTTACATTCTTGCTGATGCCTTAAATAGTATAATTGTGCAACTGCCTTCTGTCTTTCTTTATTTTCATCATAATATTTTGAATTATATTTTTTTACTTTATCTTTATTATTTTTATACCACTTCTTTGCTACATTTAATTTACCTACTTCCCGGCATTCATCTGAACAGTATTTGAGAGCCGAATCTTTTATTTCCGCTCCACAAATAACACAATATCTTGTTTTTGGCATAATTAAACCCTTCTAACTAATCCACATCCACCACAAACAAATTCACCGGTGATCTCATCATAAAAAAATGAGGCTTCTTTAGTTCCATTTCTACCAATTTTTCGTCTATATCCACATTCACAAAGAATAGGAACACTTGGTTCCTCAATTCCAATATCCCAAAGACTTCTTCCATTTGATGCATTTTCAATCATTTTGATTCAACTCCTTTTGTTTATTAATTATTTGTTTTAATACCTTATAAATCTTTCTTTGTTACTCGATTTATAACTCTCTTTACAAGTTCATTAAATTGTTCACGTACCTTCAATCCTCCAGACCATGATCTTTGATCTTTAAGAGCTTTAATAATAGAATCTTCACCTTTTGCCTTCTGGAAATAAATATAATCTTCTTTATTACCTTCTTCTTTAACAATAGGTAATACTTCATTCTTTTTATCATTTATTTTTTGATTTCGGAGATTTTGCAATCTTCTTATCTCTTCATCAATTTCTTTTAATTCATCCTTTAAAAGTTTTTCAGCCGCTTGTTTTGCGACTTGGTCTTTATTTGGCTGTATATTTTGATATCTAGCCTCGACTAGATCATTATATGTTATTCCAGTCCGTTTTAAAGCATCCCATATAAGAGGATAATAAAATGAAAATGGATTCGCCTCAACCTCAGCCCCAAGATAACGACCAGTTTTAGGATCTTTAATCAAGTTTTCAGCCATCCATTCTGCTTTTGGACGGTTTTTATTATCTTGTTTTACCTCATATAATGCATCTTTTACATTCCGTCTTTTTTCAGGTATTTGGCTCATACAAATACCCACACGTGCCGATTTAACAAACTTGGCATAATGAATCATTTGTTTCTTAAATCCTTCTGCAATTGGCAATCTTCCATCATAATCCTCATCTGTGAGAATTAGCATACGAAGTGGTGTGTTTTCTGTTATTTTTCCTTCAAAATAATGCTTATATATATATTCTGAAGTACTAAAATTAGGCCGACCACTACCCTGTACTAAAGCCTTAATTCCCAAAATTTCGCATGATCTCTTAAATTTTGGAAATTCGGAACTTTTTTCAACAAATAATACAGCATTAAGATTTTTTATGTGTGCTTCGTCAAATTCGGCACAATATGCTGCATCCTCTACCGCAAAATCTGAATATTGATATCCTTCTCGAACAAGTGCTGAAAGACCCGTAGAAAGCAGCATATTGGCTTTATCAAGATCTACGTTACCTTTCATGACATGTTGACTATAGGACTTAAATGACCGATACCATAATACTCTTAAAGAACCCGTTTCTTTAGGATATTTTTTAAGTAATTCTGCTTCTGCGATTCCCCAACTTTTACCCATATTAATCCAACTGAATCCTTTAACTTCTTTTATATCAATATTTTGTGCTATAACTTCCATAGCATTCTTGTTTTCTGGAATCGGTTTTCCATAAACCTTTTTGCATTCTTTTACAAAATCTTGTGCTTTCATTTTGAATCACCTTTATACATAAGACATATCACAAGTCTCATTACAAGAAACCTGAGTTTGTGCAAACTGTTCAGCAACTTCATTAATTGATTTAATTGTCTCTATAGCCTCTCCAGCCACTTTTGCCGCTTCCAGGAAATAAACACGTCCTGGAAGTTCATGAATAGTCCCAAAACTATCCATTTTGTGAGTTGCATTATATAGTTCACTCATAAGTTGTCCCATTGACATCATTGATTGACCGAGTTTAATTGATTCAATCACAATTCGTGCTTCCTTGCAAACTATTTCTGAATATTGATCTCTATGTGACATTACATAACGATAATCCCGTACATTATTATCTGTAATTTCAAATTCGTTTTTTAGTTCATCGTATATATCTTTTAGATCCATTTTAATCACCTTTTGATTTTTTACAATATAACATTGAACTAATACCTTATAAAGCTTTCTCTTTTCAACTTTTAAAGTTTTAATATCCAATTATCTTATTATTATTCCAATAATTATACCCATAGTAAATGTAACAAATTCCATTAATACGATTGGTATAATTATATCATTTATATCACTTGTATCCATTTTAATCACCTTTAATTACTTCACCTTTCATTAATTCAACTTTTATTAATGTTTGAATTCTATTTCTAATATCAGTCCATTCCTCATCTGGATTATAGGCATGAATAACATCAGTTAATTGTGATATAGCACTATAAGCCGGATCACATTGAATAATTTTATTCATTTCTTTTAAATTCATTTTAATCATCTCCAGAATGGATTAAAAGATGGCAAGTTGTACATACCTCTACAATAGCCTCTTTATCATATTTTTCACTATTATAATACAAATGATGTATTTCTGTCTTTTGTCCATATATACCGCCGCAGATTTCGCAAACATGTGTTTTATGATAATGTTTGTGATCTCTGCGTCTTATTTTCTCTTTCAATCGTCTCATTGGACTTTGGCTGTGATTTCTGGTCATATTGTTCAACTCCTTTTTAAGTTGTACAATATAACATTGATCTTAATACCTTATAAAGTTTTCCTTCTTAAACTTTTAAAGTTTTAATCACACCATCCACCACCATTCCTGGCTCTTTCATACCATATTATATTTTTCATTTCTTTAATAATAGAGTATAAAGCACATGAAAGAGTAGGATATTTTTCTATATCCCAATTTTCAGGATAATTTATACTTTCTGCTATATCTTTTTCAGTTTTCATAATTTCACCATTATACCAATAATTATACCAATAAAAAATGAAATTAATTCCATTAATATTATTGGTACAATTATATCTCTTTGACTTTTATTATAACCAGCATCAAATCCTTCTTTATATCCAATTATTTCTGCAATTTCTGGATTCATTTTAATTAATCTCCTTATAGATATTTTCAATTATTTCAGGAATATTTTTTAAATAATTTGAAATTTCTTCCAATTTATTTAAATCAATATCATTTTCTTTTGATTCTTGTCTTATATATCTAATTTCTTGCATTATATAATATAATTCAATTTCATCATTTAATATATTTTTACGGAATTCTATTAATCTATTTTTTATATTTTTCATTTATTAAATCCTCCTTATCTTTTCATTATTATACGTTTTCTTTTCCCTTTTCCCGATAGTTGAACTAACGGTGGAATATATTCAATATCTTTTTCTCTTTTCATTGTTGGAATTTTATCTAAATCTGGTTTTTCAAGATCAAGATAAAATATAATATCATCTTTTAATTCTTTTAATTCATGTTTTATTTTATTTATTATTTTCATTTTAATCTACCTTCTTAAAATTATTTTTAATCATATAATAATAAATGATTATAAAGATTACCAATGGCTTTATCAAGATATTCAACATCTTTATCGTCTTTTTCAAATTGTTTTTCTATATTTATTTAAATTAAAAATACAATTTTTAATTATTTCTATTATTTTATTTTCATTATTGTTTGTCATTATTCTTATTCATCTTCTTATATTTTCCAAATCCATTCATTATTTATATCAAATACTTTTTTAAACTGTTTAATATCATTTTTTATCAATTTATATACAACATGATTATCTTTCCATCTGTATAATTCATTAATAAATTCATTAATATCCTCTCGACCATCCAAAACAATTTCTTTATCTTTATAATTTAAATATGCTACATAATATTTAGGTGCTCCAAAACATTCATAAGGATAATCACACTGAATATATACATCCATATTATCACCACTAAATATTTTAAATGGTTTAGCCATGTGAAATTCTTTTGCCATTATTGATTCATCTCCTGTAATTCAATTTCTTTTATCTCATTATTGAATTTTTTAATTTCTTGATCCATAGTTAAAATAATACAAAATGCTTTTTCCATTTCCGCTTTAAGTCTGTAAATTTTATTTATCTCTTCCCGTTTGACTCGTTCACAGATTTTTATTTCATCTCGAATCTCTGCTATACTCATACCACCGCCAATTCTTGTTGTTTGTGTGTTCATTGTTAATTCATCTCCCTCGTTTAAACATAAATATGGGAGATTTAGTCTCCCAATATTTCATTAAACATATCCCGTATCTGTATAAGATCATTCTTTGATACGGACATTACCATTTCTTTATTCTGCAATCTATTTACTATTCTAATTCCTGTTGCGAATCCACAATCTTCTACAGTAATATAGCCAACAGATTTTATCTATGCTCTTCTAAGTTCCTTGTTTTCTATTGCCATAATGTTCATCTCCTTATCGGATAATATTATATTAAACTTAATACCTTATAAAGCTTTCCTTCTTAAACTTTTAAAGTTACAAGATTCTAATAATTCTACCTTCTTTCTTTATATTACCTTTATATCTTATTTCAGGTATAGAATAACCATGTAATAATTTTAATAAAACTAATGCTGTTGGAAAATCTAAATACCATCTATTATAAATATATGGGAATTCTACAAATAACTTATCAAATACCCAAAAAGGAATATAAGATAAATTAATAATTTGATTATTATTTGTTATTACTCTATAACAACTTTCTACAGCACTAATTGGACATTTTTTATATTCTTGAATATTATAAATATCTAAATTATTAATATTTATAAGATTTTTTAATTTCCATTTATTAAAATAATTATCAATTCCATATAAATTTTCCCAAAAATCCAATGATTTTACCATTGCCATATTTGGATAAAAATATAAATCTTGTACCATTTTATTTATTTCCTTAATATTGATTCATTTTTTAAAATCCATCGCCTTTAGGTTGATATATATTTGTAATATAATATATCCACTTATAATTACAAATTGGACATTTTCTACTATCAAATATTTGATCAGCAATATTTTTTGGTAAATATAATATAGAATTACATTTTTTACAATATATGCCAATTCTTCCAGATTTATCTTTATCGGGGTATTTTATATTTAACATTTTACACTCCACATCTATTTTTTACAACATTAACTATAATATCATCAATCTTATATTCTTGTGTTTGCATATTAATCTACCTTCTCAAGCTTAGATAATTGTTTTCTAATCCCCATTCCATAAATGGGAAAATCTCTATCTCCATAATTAATTAATGCTTCATTATTTTTAATATCAGCAATAAATCCATATTCCCAACACGTATCTTTCGCATTGCCCAAGATACGTACTCTATCTCCAATTCTAAATTCTTGTGTCATTTTTAATTCATCTCCTTATTTCTAATTCCAAAATTTCGATATCCTTTATTATTTTTTGTCGTAGTGCCGTGGCTTCTACAAATCGATCGAATCTAAAATTTATTCCTCGATTTATTATTGAATTAAATGTACGTATACATTCCATTAGATGTTGTGCTCTTGTTTTGTTTGTCATTTTTGATTCATCTCCTTATTATAATATAAATAATGAGAGTGTTAATATATTCTCCCATCTACATATACATATCCTGTACAGGTCATGAATACCCTGTGTATACCATCTTTTAGCCTAATTGATCCACACTCATAGTCATGATCTTCGTCTGCCATGCGTGCTGCATTTCTACATGTATCAGCCCATGATGCTCTCCATGTAATGTCATACGCATCTACGGCATCCATGCAACCAGGTACAGCACCCTTTCCTGTAATATATACAGGTTTTCCGGAAGGCACTTTCACATCATACGCATTTGGAGCAGCCGATTCTGAATATCTGTTCTTTATATCTGTTTTATATTTGTTGTTTATCATTATGTTCATCTCCTTATTGGATAATATTATATTGGTCTTGATACTTTATAAAGCTTTCCTTCTTAAACTTTTAAAGTTTCAATCACATCAATCAAACTATAATTAATATTTTAAAAATAATAATTAACAAAAATACAATAAATAATGTAATATTACATATATTTAAACAATTTAATGCCCATTTATTCCAAATTTTTGATTCAATAAAAATTTCTTCAATTGAAAGATTTATAATTAAAGAAATTGTTATAAACATTCCATAATATAAAATTTCATTAATTGAAATAAATTGAGTGTTTATTATAGTTAACATTTATTAAACCTCAATAATATAATTAATCCCAAACAAAATAATATAAATGATGATGCCTCAGAAACCGGTTCAACGGGTTCAATTGGTCTATTTCTTCTATTACCTTTAACTTTTGTATTATTATGATTTATTTTATCTTGGACTATTGTACCATTATCCTGGACCATTGTATCATTATCCTGGACCATTATATCATTATCCTGGACCATTATATCATTATCCTGGACCATTGTACCATTATCTTGGACCATTGTACCATTATCTTGGACCATTGTACCATTATCCTGAATTATAAATATAATACACATTATTATTATTAAATTTATAATCATTAAACTAATTTTAATTATATTCATATTAATTTAATTCTTATAACTCTATACCTATACAAAATATATCATCCAAATCAGATTTATCTAAACCCTTCAAATCCTTTTTCTTTTGCTTCTTTTACTCCGTTTTTATATGATTGGGAGCAATCGCAACCATAAAACGGACATGACCGATCATTTATTGTACAATTACCCAAATCATCCGAATAAATACATTGAGTACGCATTCTATCTAATTCATCTTCTAATATTTTTATTTTTTCATCTAATCGTTTTATATCTTCTAACGACATTATATTTATCTCTTATTCGCATAATACCGCTGCAATTTACAATTGTAACCTTGTAATTTACCGTTTGTAAGAATGCAGGAATTAATCCCACATTCCTGTTCATTACCATACGCTTCACAGCGCATACAGATCATAGTTTGTGTGTTCATTATTAACCACCTTTAAAATCCTTTACCTGTAGATTGATTACTATCAGTGATTAAATATACAGCCCCGTCACAAACAGGGCACGGTGATAACCATACTCTTCTAAATTTTTTATGAGGAACATAAAAAATCGTTCCACAATTTATACAATATAATCCATTTCTATCCGATTTATCTGATTTGGGATAATTCATTGTTGATTCATCTCCTTATTGGATAATTATTAATTGAACTTAATACCTTATAAAGCTTTCCTTCTTAAACTTTTAAAATTTAAAAATCTTGGACCAATGTACCTGGAACCTGGACCCTGGACCAATGTACCTGGACCTATTTTTTGGCTAATTAACTAAAATAAACGCTTTATTTCAAAATTATAAACTTGTAATTGGATAATTTTTAAACTACTTTATTTGGAAAAAAATTGGGTTTGGTGGGATATTTGGCTCTTTGCTTAATTTTTTGGGTCTTTTTTAATTACTATTACTTATAATTTTCTGTTCGAATGTTAAGAGATAAGATAATATAAGTGCACTTTTCACAAAATGATAGCAGGAGAGGCGCGAGCTAAGTCCCAAATACTTTTCATTTTAATTTTATTTTCTTTTGTTCTATTTTCTTATATTATAAAAAAGTATGTTCATTCACTACTTAACTCCTGGATTCAAAAATGATAGCAGGAGATACAATAGCATCGATATAAGTGGAAGTAACACCTATATCACTTACATCGACAGGAGTAATAAAAAAATGAAATAAAATAACATTTTACTAAAAAATGATAGCAGGAGATACAATAAAAATTGTTAACTAATTAAATTTTTAAGTTAACAGGAATTATTATATGTAATTGAATATTTTTTTGTATTAGAATTCTTTCTTCCAATTTTATAACCTAATTTTTCAAGATCAACTTTAATTCGTTTTAATTCCTTTCCGATTGCAATTGCCGATTTATAAGGACAATTACCACTGAGTCTAAGTTCATTTAATAAATCAGTTGATGAACCAGTCCATTTATCTATTATATTATTAATTATCCATTTTCCTAAAATGTTTTGACTAATTTGATTTATATCTTGATCAATTTCTTTATTATCAATTATTGTAGTTATTTTATAAGGTATTAAACTAATATTTAATTTTTTAGCAATAAGTTTAACTCTTTTATTAAAATCATTTGCCAAAATAATTCCTCTTTTAGCATTTATTGCTTCCATATAACCTAAAATCTGTCCAATGGCAGAATCACCAGCTTTACCAACCTTTATCTCAATTACAACATAAAAACCATTTTTATCTTGTGCTAATATATCAATATATCCAACATTAGTTTTATATTCATATTGTGGCTTATATAATCCTAATTTAGAAATATCTAAATTTTTTTGAATTTCTTTTTCAATTTGTAAAATTTTATTATTATTTTGATTCATTTTAATTCATTCCTTTGAAATTGAATATTTACCCGTATGTGTATTCTTTTTTCCAATTTTATATCCCAATTGCTCAAGATCTATTCTAATTCGCTTTAATTCCTTTCCAACCCCAATTGCAGTTTTATAAGGACAATTACCACTAAATTTAAGTTCATTTAATAAATCACTTGACGAACCAACCCATTTATCCGTTACATTTTCAATAATCCAACTACCTAATACACTTTCATTTATTACTTGATTAATATTTCCAATTTGATTAATTTTAAAAGCAGTATCAACTTCTTCTTTAGTAATTCCATTATATTCAGCAACTAAAACAGTTACCCAATAATAATCAGACAATCTAATAGGACTTTTTCCATTTAATTTATCAATATTTTTCATTACATATACTAAATTATCTAAAATTGCACCAAATGTTTCAGATTCATTCCCTTCTAATATACTATTACTATTCCAACCACCTTTAATTCTTTCTAATTGAATTCTAATTGTCCTATCCAAAATATCTGCTCTTCTAAACGTATCATTAATCCCATTAATAATAACAGTTGGTCTAAAAATAACTCTAATCATTTTAGAAGTTTTATATAATTCACGAACATCAATTGCACCACCCGTCGCAGCCTGTGCAAAAATATCACTTTGACGTTGTGTCAAATTACTTATATTATCAACAACATAAATAGTATTTTGTGCCAAAGCCATACTTAATTCACGATCATTATCACCCAAAGCACTTCTACCATCTCCACTAACCGGATCAATTAACTGTTTTAAAAATGTAGAAATAGTACTTTTCCCTGAACCATGATCACCAGTTATATTCAAAATTGGATGATTAATATTTTCAATTAACGAACCAACCAACATTCCCATAACCATTATTTTTTCATTTTTATTAATTGGTAATATATTCAATAAATCATATAATTTTTTCCCACCAACAGGTTTAACATTTTCTTTTTGAATATCAATCGGTCTAAATATAACTTTATCAAGATCAATTTCTTTAATATTCCATCCATTACCATTAACAACAATCATCTCATTTTCATTTAATTTATAATAAATATTATTATCAATAAAAGCAGTTCTTAAATAAGTTTTTTTAATATTATTTTCAGCACGCATTGTTAAAATATCTCGAATATCATGTTTCCATTTAGTTGGGGTTCCAAACTTCTCATAAACCCAACTTGTGATAACAGCATTTATATTATCAGTAAATTCTAAACATTTATTATTATAAATTATAAATAATCGACCACTTTCAGAATCTTTATAAATTATAGAATCATTATAAATTCCTTCAACAATACTTTTTAAATTATATTCCAATTCATTATTATGTTTTTTAACATATCTTTCAATATCTTTAACAATTTCATTTAAATTATTATGTTTTCTACCAATTTTTGAAAATTTTATAATATAAGGTATTTCACTTTCTTTATCAAAACCATCTTTTATTAAATGTCCAATTAATGCCCATTCAACTTCACTTTTAGTATTATATTTATCATTTAATTTTCCTTTATATAATTTTTTTGATATAGTTGACATTTTATCTAATGTGTCAGGTGTTAATGTATTATTTTTAATTTTTAATTTAATATCAACTTTATTTAATTCATTTAATATATCATTTTTAACATTTTTAACTTTTTCAAGTTCTTTTAAAAATTCTTCATTTTCTATTCTTTCGACTCCATTAAATTTATCACGCATCCTATTTATCATACCCCTTTTAACATCTTCCCTTTTCACATTAATAGTTCCCGGCATTCCTGAAACCCTTCTTTTATCTTTAACAGCCACATCAATATTAGGACATATATTAACCAAATCATTTAAATATTTTTCAACTCCCTTACTTATGTCATTTTGTGTTTCAGGAATTGGAATAATCCATCTATAACCATTTCCAGTCATAGATTCATAATAGTTTATTTCATTTTCATAAAGAAAAATATTAATATTATTTTTTTGTTCTATTAAATTATCAATATCTTGTTGTGAAGCCGCAAACCCATTTCCATGATTAGTATTATCTAAATCAATATAAATATTTCTAACACATAATACATCACTATCTTTACCCCATCCCTCAACATCATATTTATAAGGATTTAAATTAACCCAAATTTGATATTTTCCATTATATTTATCAATAAATTTTTTACCATTATCAATATCATTTAAATCTTTAACATAAAATTTATCAATAGGTTTACTATTAATAGCATCAAAAACATTAATAATATAACATTCTTGTCCAGGTTTCCAACCAAGAAATTTCAAATATTCCTTTAAATTATACATTTAGTTCACCTTTTAGGTTCATAATGTGGGCAATAATCCAGATCTTCATTATTATGTTCTAATGTCATCATTATTTGATCAAATAAAAAACATTTTTTATTTATATTAATACAATTATCACATATAAGTGGATTTTTATTTAAATCAATTTTATTTTCATTAAAATATTCTACTTCCACATTCAATTCATATTTAATAAGATCAATATTCAAATCCTCAGCAATAAGTTTAACTCTATCAGAAAAACTTTGTGCAATAATAATCCCTTTTTCAGCATTTATTGCCTTCATATAACCCAAAATTTGTCCAATAGCATTATCACCCGCTTCACCCAATTTAACTTCAATTGGAACTAAATTTCCATTATCATCTTCACATAAAATATCAATATGACCAACATCAGTATTATATTCATATTCAAGAAAAATTAATCCCAATTCATTTAAATTAATATTATTTCTAATAAAATTTTCATTAATTTCCATTTATATCACCATTTAATATATTCCATTTTCACATTTACTTCATATTTAACAAGATCAATATCAAAATCTTCAGCAATAAATTTAACATCATTAGAAAAATCTTGTGCAATAATAATTCCTCTTTCAGCATTTATTGCCTTCATATAACCCAAAATTTGACAAATATCTTCTACTTTTTCTAATTTAACTTCAATTGGAACTAAATTTTCATTATCATCTTCACATAAAATATCAATACATTTAGCATTAGTATTAAATCCATATTTAATTAAATTTAATCCCAATTCATCTATATTAATATTTTCTTTAATATAATTTAATTTTAAATTGTTTATATTAATATTATCTTCCATTTAATCATCTCTTATTATCTTTTTTTAATACCTTTTTCAATTTCATATATTTCTTTTCTATTTAATAATTGTTGTGCATATTCTCGTACTTGTTTATCAATTTTAATACCCATTTGAATAGGCATTATACTAATTCTAAATTTTCTTACATATTTTCCATATTTGAAAAATCCATATATTGAATTAGTATCCCAATCATTATCATTTTTTAGATATATCTTTGGATATATAACAGATAATTGTGTTCCATTTTGTTTGAAAAATATATCAAATAAATTATAATAAGTATAATAATCTTTTTTAATACATTTAGTAATTTCTGTGGATATTTTGTATGTTAATCCATATTCTTCTGCTACACTTGCTATGGTTTGAATTGTATAATCATAAATTTTTTGAATTTCTATATTCCTTTTATTTGTATATTCTTGAATATATTTTTTTGTTTTCATTTATTTAACCCTTATTTTATAATATTTTTTCTAAAATTCTTTTATATTTATTATTATATAATTTCATAATTTAAAATTACCCAATATAATAAATTCTTTTAATCCCAACACTTTCAATAAGTTTTTGACATAATGAACATGGTTTAGATATTCTTCCATTTATCCTTAAAATAATCATTGTAGCATTAGAAAAATCAATACCAATTCTATTACCCTTTAAAATAGCCATTTCTTCAGCATGAATACTCCATTGTGTTCTTTTATTAGTTTTACAACCATAAGACCGATTCCAACCAATCACATATTTTTTAGAATCAAACAAACAAACACCCAATTTCTGCCGCATATTTGATCGTCTACAAGCTTTTACTGCCAAATTATAAGCATCATTAAATTTCATACAAATCAATTCCAGTCAATCTATAACCATTAATATTATTTTCTAAATATTTATAATCCAAAAGAAAATTTATATAAAGATCAATATCTAAATTTAAATTTTCTATATGTCTAATTAAAATTTTTTTAGGAATATTTGATAAAATTCCAAATTCATTAAATCCATCATTTCTTAATTTTACACAAATCATAGTACAATTATTTTTTATCATTTTCATTTTAATACCTAATTAATTTATTTATTTCAGAAATTGTTAAATTTTTCTTTTTTAATTTATTAATATAATTTTGTGCTTCAATTTTATTTTTAAAAACAATTTACTTTTTCTTTAAATAGGTATTTTATTAATACATACATTATAACCTGTTTGTCCATAAGGAGTTTTTCTTGCAGTTATTTTTATTTTATTTATTTCAATCACCTTTTTTACATTATTATATCGATCAACATCTTATATAAACCTTTCCTTTTACAATTTTAAAATTTCAATTTGATTTACTTAAACAATTCAAAATACTCTATAATCAATTCTATTTCATTTTTATTTAAAACAATAAAATAAAATTCCTGACTAATAGAATATTTATTATCATTATTATAATATCTAAATGTAATATTATCAATTTTACCACATTTAATGTTTTTAGAATACATTTCTAAAATTTTATTAAATTGGTTCTTCAATATAATAATTAAATTATTATTTTTTTTATCATTTAAAGTTAAATATATTAAATTACTATTATATTTATAATATAATCTAAGTTCAAGATTTTCATTAATTTTATATTGAATATAATTTTTCTTTTTACTCATTTCAAATTACCTTAACTAATGCTTATTTTTTAAAAATATTCTCAAAAGATCATAAAATTAAAAATATTACCCACAAACATATTTATAAGTAATATATCACCCCAAGAATACTTTTAAAAAATAAGTATATATTGAGGTTATAGAAATATGAAACGAACAAAAGAATGGTGGAATAATCTTACAAAAGAAGAACGATCAAGACTTGTATATCTTGAACGGGCATATAGTGAATCAATTTCATATCTTGGATGTAGATGTAAATCATGTGATAAATTACATGTAGGTGCTGGATTATGTAAATCTTGCTATAAAGAAATGAAAAATTTGATAAATAAAGCAAACAAAGCAATGAAGGAATAAAATGCAAATTATTATACCATTTAGCAATAATGATAAATATGAAAAAAATATAAAAATTGCTAAAGAAATTCTTTTAATAATAAAAAATAAAACAAATTATTGTGGATGGATTGAAGATAATAATGGAAATATAATATATGGTACAGTTTAATAATGAAAATGTTCAAATTACAACAAATTGGATTAATAGGTTCAATAATATCATTATTCCTATTATCTCAAGGCCAAACTTTTAATGGAAATATATTTTTATCTCTTACACAAGTTCCTTGGATAATATATTCGTATAAAAATAATTTATATGAACTATTAATATTATCATCAATCTATTTTATTATTGGATTTATTGGTATTATTAGTATCATTAGTCATTAAAGTGACCAACTATTTATAAATAACTAGTCATTATTTATTAAAATCACGTTCAAACTATACTAAAACAAATTATAAAGAATATTATAATTATAAAAAATTAAATTTATTAAAAATAAAGGAAGTAAAATAAAATGTTGACTTTAAGTAAATCAAAAATAAAATCATTAATAGATTGTCCATTAAAATTCAGATTCAATTATATTGATGATCCAAAACCTGAAAAAGATACAATTTTAAATGATAAATATCTAATTGCAGGTTTAGAAATTCATGATCGATTAGATAAAATTTATAATAAAATAAATGAACAAAAATATAAAAATATGGATATTGTAGAAAAAATAGAATATTTAGATGATTTATTTGGTGATGCAAAAACAGAAAATTTAGAAGCAAACGAAATAATAAATATTGCACGAAAAAATTTTATTGAATATCAAATTAATTTAGATAAAGAATTTAATAAAGATTTAGCAAAACCATATAAAAAAGAATTATTTGCCAAATTTATAATAACAGATAATTTTATAAAAAAATTTATAGAACCACGAAAAGATTCAACAACAGGAAAGAAAATTAGAAATCTAAATCCCCTTAATGAAGATATTTTAATTCGAGGCTATATCGATAGAATTGATCAATTTCCAGATAATACTTATGGTATTTTAGATTATAAATCCAAAACAACCTCAGTGACAATTTGGGAACTTTCAGGTTACATGCTTATGGCATCGATTCATTTAAATCTTCCTGAAATTAATAAAATCGGATGCTGGGGTTATAAGGATTCATCATATTTTTATAGACCAGTTAAAGTACAAAATATTGATTATTTTTTATTCAAAGTTCTTGAATTTAAAAATAATTACGATAAATATCAAAAACTTGGTCGATGGCCTCGAAAACGTGGTTTTATGTGCAGATTTTGTGAATGGCAACAATTATGTAAAAAATACAATTCCAGAGGTGAACTGAAAAAATGATTGGAAAAATATTAACAATAATATATTTTACACTAGCAACAATTTTTGGATTGGAAATGGAATTTCTAGAACATGGGCCATATTTAGTCATAGGTTTTTATTTTATAGCATTAATAGAATATCTATCAATATATCAAATTTTAAAAAATTGTGGATTGATTTAAATATAATAAATCCAATTTGCAGATGTGAAAATGTAAAAAATAAAATTATTAATTTAATAGAATCTTCATCAAATTTTCAATTAAAAAAAAATCCAAATTCAGATTTTATTTTACATTATGGACATTATAAAGAATCAAAATTTAATGAAAGTTTTACAGTAATAATTGATAATCCTATTACAACAATATTTGTAAAAGATAAAAATAAAAATAAATGGACATATAATTTATTAAAAAATAAAAATATAATGAAATATTTTTAAAATTAAAATATAGAGGTATAAAATGTTAAAATTATGTGCATTATTACCAATTAATTATCTCCATTGGGGTAATAATCTTAATGATTATCATTTAATTTTACCACATATTGCCGAAAAATCAAAATTATATTTAAATCATTTTAAATATCAAAATGAATATAAAATAGTTGATAATTCAACATTTGAATTAGGGCATTCAGTTTCAAATGAATTAATATATCAAATAGTAAAAGAAATTAATGCTGATGCATACTTTCTTCCAGAAATTAAAAATAATGAAAAAGAAAGTACTAAAATACGAAATCAATTTTTAAAATCTGAAATATATAATAATTTATATGATAAATTAACATATCATGCATTGCAATCGAAAGATGCAATTCCAATTGGAGATTATATTTCAATTCCAGCACATCTTAATCGCCCAAGAGTTATAGATCAATTATTTCAAAAATATGGTTATATTTTTAATCCAATATATCTAAGTGGTCTTACCGGTGGTAAAAGAAAATTTGATATAACAAAAATTGCAGAATTAATATATTTACAAAAAAAATATCCAAATTTAGATATATATATGGATACATCTCTTCCTTATTTATTAACAAAAATAAATACATCATTGAATAAATTAATTTTGACAGGTAATCGACCAAAACTTCCGAAAATGGATTTTTGGGATTTTAATTTATATGATTTTAAACTATTTCAATATAATTTTTGGAATCTAAAATCATTAACTCATATTAATGATAAAATTAGTAAAATAAAAATTTAGGAATATTTTTAAAAAATAAGTACAAATTGAGGTAAACAAATGTCAATAATAGTTTGTAAAGATTGTAATAAAGAAGCATTTAAAATAAAATTATTAGTTTATTGTTTTAACAATAATTGTAAAAATTATTTAAAATTTACAAAAATAAATACACCATATTTTTATAAACATTTTTGTGAAATAAAATCTATTAATGAGAATTAAAATGTGTACAAATTTTTATAAAGATCCAAAATATTTAAAAGATATAATATCTAATGAATATAGTAAAAAAGATATATTTTATGATCTTTTAGAATTACCTTCAGGAAATTATATTCCAGTTTTATATCTTTTAGAAATTGGAATTTCTTGGAAAACATTTTTAGAAATTCCATTAGGTAATTATCGAGATTGGGAATTTTTTAAATGTCTTAATTGTAAAAATAAATTATTTTATCCAGGTTTATGTAAAAAATGTTGTAAAAATTTAACACAAGAAGAAATAAATCAATATAAAGAAAAATTAATAATTAAATATGAAAAAAATATTATTGAATTAAAAAAAATAATAAAAAATAATACCTGGAATAAATGTAAATATATAAGATCATATTTTATAAGATTGGAGGAATAAAATGGTAAATATAAATCATGTTATAGAAATTACTAATAAAATTTATTATTTTAAAAAAGAAAAACAAAAATTAATTATACATTTATTAAATAATATGGCTACAATTATTAATAAAAAGAAAAAACAAAAAATAAATGAAATTGATAATTTAATAATTATGAAGAATTAGATGATTGGATTTATGATTATGATGATCCAAATTATTGGGATGAATTAAATGATTAAAAGATGAAAATAAAATGAGAACATAGTCAAAATTAGATATGAATTTGGATCTGATTTGACAAATAAAATAATTAATAAATATAATTTAGAACCAGAATTTAATGATATAGTTAAAAAAGCAATATTAGAAAAATTAAATAGTCTTAATGATGAAGAATTTATAAATATTTGGGATAAATATATATATTATTTAATTGGTTATACTGTTGATTATTTATATAAAAATGATAAAAATGATAAAAATGAATAAAGAATTTGAATTACAAAGATCATTAGCACATGTTTATGATATCCATGATCGTTTTGAAATAGCACTTGAATTTTGGAAAGAGAAAAATGATAAACAAAAAATAGAAAATTGTATTCGTTCTATTAAAATATGTGATGAATTATCTGAATATTATATAAAAAGATTAAAAAGATTATATCATGACAAATTTACAAGAAGTTATTGAAATTTCAAAAAAATAAAATCTTTCAAAACAAAGAGAGAAATAATAAAAAGGAGGAATAAAAATGATATTATATTATACTTTATGTCCTGGATGTAATGGTACCGGGATTCAAATACAAAATGATGGGATAAAAGTTATTTGTCCAATCTGCAATGGATCTGGAAAATGGAAAAAAGTAGTTAATTCTTCAGATAATGATTATTATCCAAATATAACTTGTTAAGAGGAATAAAAATGATAGATTTAAATTATGTTATAAAAATTGCAGATAAAATTAGGTCACTCAAAACAAAAAAAGAGAAACAAAAATTAATTGATACATTATCAGATGATATAATAACAATATTATCTAATACAATTAATAAAAATGGAATTGGGCCAGAAATATTTGAAGAAATAAATACTTATAATTCAGATACAAATATAAATATCAGAAATATTATAGAAAAATTTGATATTGCATCAAAATTATCATCTACAAATGAAAAAAGAGAAATTTTATCAACATTATATTTAACTCCAAAAGAAAAAGAATTTTTATCTCACTGCTTTTATCCTATTAAATATGGTTCATTAAATCTTGGAATTAAAATAAACCCACGACAAACAATAACAGGGATAATTAAACCTATGTTAGCAAAATCGGGGGATTTTGATCCATCTAAAATGATTATTGAAAGAAAATATGATGGACATAGATGTATTGCAAAAAATATAAATAATAAAATAGAACTATTTACTCGACAAGGAAAACCATTTAAAGGTGCAAAAATTATAGAAGATAAATTATATTTAGATCATAATACAATTGTTGATGGTGAGATAATTTCATTAGATGATAATTTTGAAAAATTAGATATAAATTCAACAAATTTGATCTATAAAATATTTGATATTTTATATTATAAAGGTGAAAATGTTCAAAATAAACCTTTTAAAATAAGAAGATCAATTT